>Ga0206872_10111_pt1 | contig 25133 bp, 16 predicted proteins | sample Alteio_BWOrgCont_34_FD_152906 | JGI IMG/M metagenome (GOLD analysis project Ga0206872, IMG submission 152906) | Enriched cells from forest soil in Barre Woods Harvard Forest LTER site, Petersham, Massachusetts, United States -... | ecosystem: Environmental > Terrestrial > Soil > Temperate forest >... | reverse complement strand
CGCGGCGGCGTCCATTTCCGGGGCGACCTGGCCACGCTCTATTTGGCGAACCTCTGGCTTCGCACCGCCATCCGCGTGCTGCGGCCCATCCTCGAGGTCCCCGTCACGACGCCCGATGAACTTTACAAGGTAGTGCGCGGAATCGACTGGTCGCGCTACCTCACTCCGGAGCACACGATCGCCGTCGATTGCAATGTCCGCGATTCGCAAATTCGCCACTCCAAATACGCGGCCCTGCGCACCAAGGACGCCATTTGCGATCAGTTCGTTGAGCGCTGCGGTCGGCGGCCCAGCGTGGACGTGGACCATCCCCTGGTCGGCCTCAATTTACACGTCTACAAGGATGTGGCGACCTTGAGCCTGGAAAGCTCGGGCGAATCGCTGCACAAGCGCGGTTACCGGCCGATCCTGACGCGTGCCCCCCTCAACGAGGCGCTGGCCGCGGCCATCGTGCTTCTGTCGGGCTGGCAACCGACGACGCCCTTCGTCGATCCGTTTTGCGGTTCGGGCACCCTACCGATCGAGGCGAGCTGGATCGCGCTGAAACGGCCACCCGGCTTGACGCGCAAGCGGTTCGGCTTTCAGGGCTGGATGGATTTTGACGTGGAATTGTGGACGACCTTGCGGGACGAGGCGCGCCGGGGCGTGCTGCGGGAACTGCAGGCGCCTATCCTGGGGGCCGACCTCCGCGGGGACGTGGTGTCGTTTGCGATCGACAATGCCAAGGCGGCGGGCATCGGCCATTTGCTGCGCTTCGACAAGCGCGACGTGCGCAATCTGAAATTGCCCGATGGCCCTCCCGGCGTCATCGTGTGCAATCCCCCCTACGGCGAGCGCATCGGCGAGGAGCGTGATCTCCTCACGTTGTACAAGACCCTCGGCGACGTATTTGCGGAACGCGGCCGGGACTGGAAAATGCACGTCTTCACCGGCAATCCGCGCCTGGCCGAGGCGATCGGATTGAAACCCACGCGACAGATGCCGCTTTTCAACGGCAAGATACCGTGCCGGCTGCTGACTTTTGAGGTAGTCTGAATCTTTGATGCGCTGCTCGGGAGGAGCACCCCAACGCATTCTGTGCATTGGCAAATGGCGGCTATCAGGTATACTTCAACCCATGCCGCCTCCGGTGACCGTGATCCCCTGAATTCTAATGTCCCTATTCGATCTCGATCTTGCTTGCACCGGAGAAGCGCCGCCCACCGACATCCTCGCCTTTCTGCGCGAGGCGGAACGCCGCATCGACCACTTCAAGTCGCGGAAGACCACTTCGCCGCCGGGCCGGACGGATGTGACGTTATCGACGAGTATGAGCGGTTCAGTCATTTGGTGATGTGCCAACGGAAGCACAATTGCAGGAATAAACGAGCGTCGGGGTTTAACTCCGGCGGGACAATCCCGACGACTCCTCCAATAATTGTAGAGCTACAGCCCACGCCATTACTTGCATTGACAAATCGCTGCTACGAGGTCAAATTGACACTCCAAAGTGTGGATAGAGAGTTGCAACCACCTTTTTATTTCGCCGAAGGGCAATCAAAATGTGCACGCTATTGATGTTCTTGGCGGCCCATGTCGCGGTAGTCGAGGCCAAATGCGACCAGCCGCACGTACTTTTGGTTGGGATGAGAGTATTAATGCTTCGACCCGGCCTAACCGAGAAGCAGACCAAGCACTTGCTGGACTCCACTGTGGGCCGGACGATTTTTTCACCTTCACCGTATCTCATAGTCGCTATGTTTATCACTTGCGTCCAAACTACGTATTGATCATTGACTACGAACGAAGTGATAAAAGAGAAATTGAGCATGTTCTTTCCCGGATCAGCCTACGGAAGGGCGACTGACGTAACGGTTCTTATTGCGTGCCTTCGGTGCATTGGCAAATCGCAGTTATCAGGTATACTTCAATTCATGCCGCCTCCGGTGACCGCGATCCCCTGAGTTCTAATGTCGCTATTCGATCTCGATCTTGCTTGCACCGGAGAAGCGCCGCCCACCGACATCCTCGCCTTTCTGCGCGAGGCGGAACGCCGCATCGATCGCTTTCAGCGCGACCATCATATTCCTGGCTTCGTCCCTTCGGATTTTCCCCGCACTTACGACGCGCTGCGTGCATTGGCCGCGAGCGATTTGGCCCGTGGCAACCTTTTGTGCGAATGGGGCAGCGGCTTTGGCGTGGTCGCGTGCCTTGCTTGCATGCTCGACTTTGACGTCTGCGGCATCGAAATCGAAGGGGAACTCGTGGACGAGGCCCGGAAACTCGCCGAGGACTTCAACCTCCCCGTCGAGTTTGTACGGAGCAGCTTTATCCCTCCGGGCAGCGACGGCTGTCTTGCCCCCGATAGCACATTCGGCTGGCTCAACACCGACTGCGGCAGCGCCGGTGAGGACTTGGCCTATGGCCCCGATGATTTCGACGTCATTTTCGCATACCCCTGGCCCGACGAGGAGCACGGGATCGCTGCGCTGTTTGCCCGCCACGCCGGCCCCGGCGCCATGTTATTAACCTACCACGGGGGAGACGAATTGCGTCTGCGCCGTAAGAAAGGATGAAGGACTGAGGAGAAAGAATGAACGAGCCAAGCATTGTTTTGATTGAAACCGCGTCCGTGATTCCTCGTCCTTTGGAGATTCGACATGCCGTTTAAGGCCCTGGGCCTTCATCCCCTCCTCGTGCAAGCCACGCACGACATGCGCTACGAGGAACCGACCCCCATCCAAGCCCAGGCCATCCCGGCCATCCTCGCCGGCCGTGATCTCATCGCCACCGCACAGACAGGTACCGGCAAGACCGCCGCGTTCATACTGCCGATCATGCACCGCCTGCTGTCGTTGCCGAAGAAAGTCACCCAAGCCCTCGTCATCACGCCGACGCGCGAACTTGCGCAACAAATCGGCGACGTCTGCGTCGGCCTCGGCTATCACACGCAAATCGGTTTCGGCCAGCTGGTTGGCGGCATGGCAATGGGCCCGCAGCAAAAAGCACTCCGAGCTGGTGCTGAGATCATTATCGCCACGCCAGGCCGGCTGCTGGACCACATGCGCCAAAGCCAGACCCGCTTCGATCAGCTGCACACGCTCGTCCTCGATGAAGCCGATCGCATGTTCGACATGGGCTTTTTGCCAGACATCAAGCGGATCGTCGCGCGCTTGCCGGCCCGCAAGCAAACGCTCCTGTTTTCCGCCACGATGCCGCCGGTAATCGCGAAGTTGGCCAAGGAGATGCTTCGCGACCCGCTGACGATTCAGGTCGGGCGCCGCAGCGCTCCGGCAGTTGGAATTACGCAGGCCGCATACCCTGTGGTTGAGCACCTGAAGACGGCACTTTTGCGGCACCTCCTGCGCAATCTGGACATGCCGTCGGTGCTGGTGTTCACGCGCACCAAGCAGTCTGCCCGCCGGCTGGCGCGGACCATCGAGGCCGACGGCTTCAAGGTAACGGAGTTACACAGCAACCGAACGCAGGCGCAGCGGACGCGCTCAATGGAAGGGTTTCGCCGGGGCGAGTTTCAGGTGCTGGTAGCGACGAACATCGCCGCCCGCGGCCTGGACGTGACCCACATTACCCACGTGATCAGCTTCGATGTGCCCAACGTCCCGGACGAATACGTCCACCGGATTGGGCGCACCGGCCGCGCGGAGGCCGAAGGGGACGCTTTTATTCTGGTATCGCCGCCGGAGGAGAAATCGCTGTCGGCCATCGAGCGCCACATTGGCCAACGGCTGCCGCGGGTGACGCTGCCGGATTTCGAGTATGGTGCGCCCGCCCCCATCAAACACGGCAAGCCGAAACCAGGCGGCGGCGGCCGTGGACAGGGTGGAGCGCGGTCGGCCCGCGGCGGCAAGGCGCCGTCGCGACCCGCGCCGGCCGCAAGGAAAGATGCGGGCGATGCACCATCAGGCTATGGTCGGCCCCGGCGACCGCGGTGACAGAATCCCACACTAGGGTTGCAATGTTGCCAAGGCCAATTAAATCTCAAATAAAGCAGAACTGCTCTAATTGCACCCACCCGCATCGTTTCCCCGCATGCCATCACGGAAATGGAAATGTGCCAAATCGCGCGAGACGGATTAGTGCGCAAAGCCGATACCTTCGGTAATGGCAAAAGTGCTGACACACGAATGAGGAATGTGGTGCACGGATGCAGAGCCGTTACGCCTCGCGAATGGGCCGATGGGCCTGCCTCTTGATCGCCGCCGGCTTGTTCGGCCTTGTGGCCGCGCGCGGACAATCACCAACCACCACCACGGGCGCGGCAACGACGTCGCTGACGCTTTCCGATTTAGAACAACTAGCTATCCAGGGTAACCCCACCCTCGGTCAGGCCGCCGCACGGGTCGAAGCGGCTCGCGGCCGGTCCGTCCAGGCCGGCCTTTACCCCAACCCCACCGTCGGCTACGAGGGCGACCGCATTGGCGCGGCCGGAACCGCCGGCGAAATGCAGGGTCTGTTCATCGACCAAACGATTGTCACCGGCGGCAAGCTGCGGCTTAATCGTGCCAAATTCGCCCAGGAGGTTTCCCAGGCGGAAGCCCAGGCCCTCGCGCAGCAGTACCGCGTCCTCAACGGCGTTCGCGTCCGCTTTTACCAGCTATTGGCCATGCAGCGGCTAATTGACGTGCAATCCGACCTTCTTGGCGTCGCCGAGGACGCCGTCAAGACGACGGAAGAGCTGATAAACGTCGGTGCTGCGAACAAGCCCGACCTCCTCCAGGCACGAATCGAAGCCCGCCAGGAGCGCGTCGGCCTAGCCAACGCCCGCACCCAGCACGCGGCGGCCTGGCAGCAGCTCGCCGCGTTCGTCGGTAACGCATGCCTTCCCATGGCCCACCTTCAGGGCGACCTGGAAGCCACGAGCACCGTGCCCGAGTTTGATGCCGCGCTCTGCCATCTCCTGGAAGCCAGCCCCGAAGTCCTGATCGCCAGGGCGGAGGTAGCGCGCAATCAGATCGGACTTAAACGCGAGCAGGTCGAACCGATCCCCAACGTGCAACTGCGGCTTTCAAACGGCTACGACTTTGAAACGCGTAACAACGTGACCAGCGTGGGCGTTGGGCTGCGGTTGCCCATCTTCGACAAAAACCAGGGAAACATTCGCAGCGCGCAGGCCCAACTTGCCTACGCGCAGGCTGATGTCTCACGTGTGGAGCTGTCACTGAGACAGCGTCTGTCCCGCACCTACGCCCACTACCGAACTGCCCTGGAAACGGTCCAATCCTACCGCAAATCCAGTCTGCCGGAGGCAAAGGAAGCCTACGAGTTGTATCTGGAGAGTTTTCGCCGCAAGCGCGCGGCCTGGCCGCAAGTCCTTGTTTCCCAGAGAACCTATTTCCAAATGAGTGTCGAATACTTGCAGGCCCTGGACCAGCTACGGCGCTCAGAAGTCGCGATCCTCGGTCTGCTCCTGGTGGACGGGCTAGACGAACCGCCCGGTTTACCAAGCGAAGGCCGAGTGCCGTCCCGCGAGCAGAGCGGCGACTTGCCCGAACCGATCAACGCCCGACAAGGCCGCGGCGGGTCGTCAGGAGGCGATTAAAAGTCTGACGAGCCGCCGGGCTTGTCCCGGCGGGGATGAACCCCGCCGCTCGTTCATCATTCCAAAACGCCTCAGCTCAATGATGGTGGTGCATTCCCGGCATTTCCCCCTCGCCACCTCCCGGCACACTCGCACCGGGAGCAACCTCTCCGTTGCCGGTGACGACTTTATCATAGAGCTCGGGCGGCAACACGCGGACGATGGTGTGTAGCGCCTCGATGCCAGCGAACCAGTTGCGGCGCATCCCGCGTGTCTCCGGCTTGTTGAGCTTTTTCAGGTCGGCTTCCGAATACATTCCCATCATGTCCATCATGTCCGCGGGGTAGCCAGGCACTTTCTTCGCGTTCATGGCCATGGCGCCGTGGCCCATGCTGCTGTGATCCATGCCCGGCATGTCCTGCTTGCCCGTCTGGACCGCCCGTTCGATGCTCGTTTGCTCACCCATGCCTCGGCCGAGGCTCGGCCCGTTTTCGCGCGACAGCGCCGGGCCGCCTTGCGTCATCCCCATCCCCGCCTGGCCATTGTTCCCTGCGGGCATCCCTCTCATCTGCATAGCCATCGGGCCTACCATCACTGCCATGTGGTTCATCATGTGGTGGAACATATGGCAGTGGAGCACCCAATCGCCTGGGTTATTGGCGATGAACTCCACGTCCCGCGCCTGCGCGACAGCCACGAGCACGTTATTGCTCGGCATCCAGGCCGACTCGGGGATACGGCCGGCCTCGGTGCCGGTGACCCAGAAGGTGTGGCCATGCAGATGCATCGGGTGGTGGTCGATGGGACTCATGTTCACGAAGCGGAGGCGCACCCGACTGCCGAGGCGCACCAGCAGCGGAGTGATGTACGGCGCCGATCGCCCGTTTAGCGTGAACCAGTTGAATTCCATGGACGTCACGTTTGGAATGGTGCTTTGGGGCATGATCGCCCATTCCTGGATCATCAAAGCGAAGTCGTGGTCCACCGCCGGAGTGAAGGCGGAGCGCGGGTGGATGATGAACAGGCCCGCCATGCCGAGGCCTTCCTGCATCGGCCCGTGGGAATGGTAGAAAAAGGTGCCATTCTGGTGCAGCGTCACCTCGTAGACAAACGATTGGCCCGGCTTCACCGGTTCCTGCGTGACGCCATGGACGCCGTCGTAACGATTGAGATTCTCCACACCGTGCAAATGCAGGGTGGTCGATTCCGGCAATTCGTTGTGAAGGATGATGCGAACCTTGTCGCCTTCAGTAACTTCGATGGTGGGCCCCGGCATGCTATCGTTGTAGCCCCAGACATCCATCCACTCGCCGGGCAGGAACTCCCGGCGCGTGTGCTTGGCGACGAGGTGGAACTCCTTGACGCCGTCCTTCAATTGGAACGGCAGTTTGCCAAGGTCCGGCGTCGTGACCAGTACGGGCGGCTCGCTGGCCTTGCGAAGTCCTGGGACGAGCTTGCCGCGGTCCGTGGCGCTACCGACGGGACCACCCTTCCCTGAATGCTCGCGCGGAAAGTCACCGGTCTCCGCTTCGTGGTGGTGTTCTGGTGGATCGGGTGGCGCGATCCCGTTGGCGCCGGCTGCCGCGCCCAGAAGTGCGGCGGTGGCCAGGGATCCGCCGCGGAGAAAGTCCCTTCGGCTTGTGTCTGGTTGCATTGCTAGCGCCCCGGCAAGAAATAGCCTACCTCGACACCTCCCTATTCTATCGGCAGACTGTCGCCTTTGAGATTGCCGGATCTCCGCCATGATGAGCCCGCTGGGGACTCCAGTCCGAGCACGCAGCGCAAGCAAGTGTTATTATCCGGCACTTGCTTGCGCTGCGTGCTCTTGGCTACTCCCCAAACAGTTTTGGTGGCACCGGCGCCTTGACGCCATCCGGAGGCGCGATGCCCAGCGCTTTTGCCAGGATCGGCACCGTGGCCAGGGGTGTCACTTGTTCGGTCCGCACACCTGCCGTGACGCCGGGACCATATACAAGGAGCGGCACGTGCGTGTCGTAGTCATGTGGCGTGCCGTGCGTGGTTCCGGTCCGATACGCCGCGCTGGACACGAGCCAGTAAGGTTGGAGCACGAAAACCACATCCCCGCTTCGATCCGCCTGGAACGACAACTGCACCTTTTGCCGGATACCGTCGCCGGGCAAAGGCTCATTTTTCAGGAGTTCGGTGCGCGTGTAGGCAGTTAGGATGCCCGGATATTTTTTTGCCCAGTTCGCAAGCGCTTGCTCAACGGCCTCTTGCTTCAGGCCAGCGGCCTGGATCCAGTTGCGATTGAGATAACAGGAATTGCTGGTGCGGCGCGCGATGCACACCACTTTGTCGTCGGCGTTGGCGAACTTCTCCCGAAGGAAGGACTCCGCGGCCAAGACGAACTTGGCGCCATCCAGGCGCTGGGCATCGGGCAGAGGTAGGAAAGGATCTGCTTTTTTGCGGGCGGCCGTCACCTCCGGCAGCGGACAGATGCCGTGATCCGCCGACATCACGAGGGTGTATTTGTCCTTGCCAACCGTCTTGTCGAGATAATCCAGAAGTTCCTTGACGATGAGGTCGGTACGCAGGGTCACATCGAGGACTTCGGGCGAATCGGGGCCCCAGCTGTGCCCGATCAGGTCATTGGACGAGAAGCTCAGCATCAGCAGGTCCGGAGTCGCGCGCGTCCCGAGCTTCTCCGCGTCAATTGCCTTCTTTGCCAGCGCCAGGAGCAGTTCGTTGCCGTAGGGCGAACAGGTCACCGCATCGTAGTAACGCGGGCCCGGCTTATCCAACCCTCCGGTCGTTGGGTGTGGGAACGACAATCCCTGCTTGACGCCCTCACCGGCGCCATTGCTGTCGGCGAAAACATATTTCGAATCGACTTTCGGGTGCAACGGCAGCCAGTCCTTGCCGAACCACGTGTCGATCAGCTTCTCATCGTTGAACTCCTTGACCCAGGGATGGACCGTAGCGCGATAGAAATCGGAGGTTACGAATGTGCCGGTGGCGCTGTCGAGCCAGTAGGCGCCGTCGATGTTCTTGCCCCCGAGCAGCACCGCGGAGCGGTCCTTGAGCGACAGGCTGATAACCCGCGGCTTTACCGGGTCTTTTTCATACGCGGCCTTCAGCGCCTCGCCGATCGTGAGCGCCAGTAGATTCTCAGGGGAGCCATAGCCCGTCGCCTTTTCTTTCGGGGAGTCATTGTTCGGCGTCGGGACCCGATGGCGTTCGGGGCTGGCAGCGCAATAAACGAGGGATAGGTTGTCGTAGCGATACCACTCGTTGTCGATGATGCCGTGCTGGCTCGGCGGCACGCCAGTGCTTAGCGTAGCGTGCCCGACCCCGGTAACTGTGGTGGCGTAAGGGTAGTGGCAATCGGTGAACCAGGCCCCGTCTTTTTTCAGCCGATGAAACCCACCGTCGGCTGCGAACAGCGGTTCCCAGCGCTCGAGGTAGTCGCCGCGAAACTGGTCGAAGACCACGACGACGGCCAGGCGTACATGGGGTTGCGGGCATTCGGGAGGATCGCTCGCCGTGGCCGATTGAAAGACAGCCAGCCCAAATGCGATGGTTAACAAGAAAAGAAATCCGCAGAGAAACCAGGGCCAGCGCAGCATGGTTGCGGTACTCCGGGGTGAAAATGCTAAAGGCATATGGAATGATATGATAGGCGCCAAACGAGCGCCATCCATGAAGTTTTCGCGTAACAAAGTGCATGGGTGGCACAGACATTCCTGTCTGTACCTTTCCGCTCATGAAATGTCTGTGCCACCCAAGGTAGTGGCACCCAGCATGAAACACATACCACGGGGATTTGCACCGGCAATCTAATTCTACTGTGTCAGTGACCAAATGCATAAGCATTTTACCCCGAAGGGGTTACATAACACAGCCCAGGGTTGCCGCGCAGCGGCTACCCTGGGGTAGGTAGCACGCAGTTATCCACGACCTACCCTGAAAAGGTTGAACATTGTCGTCAGCTACCGCAGGGTAGCCGCTGCGCGACAACCCTGGGCTGTGTTATGTAACCCCTTCGGGGAAAAATGCTTATGCCACTTATCCACGCGACACAGTAGAACCAAAGAAATGGGTTTTGTGCAAGGCGCCTTACTCTTCATCATCCAGCGTGATCATTTCGGTGTGCTCGTCGTAAGCAAACAGGTTGCCGTAGCGGCCCCAGGCGATGAAGGTGCGGAACATGCTCTCGTAGTTTTCGTGCGGCATGTTCATGACCATCAGTTCCATGACGAATTGCCCGTCGACCTCATGGCGCGCTTCACGTTGCAACGCGTCGTTGACGTCGCGGTAGAGGCGTAGACGCAGCAGGTGATTGCGCCAGATTTTTTGCCGCTCCTCGCTTGTCGCCTTGAGGATTTGCTGGCCGTCGGGATCAAGGACCACCATCCGTTTGGGTGTGTCCACCAGATCGAGCATCTCGGCCGCTCGCACCACCATGATCACCTCGCCGAACTCGCGATTCGTGTCGCTTGAAATACGGTAGACGTCGTCCTTGCCCCCCCGAGCGTCGAGGTATTCAAGCAATCCCAAGATCTCGCTCGGCAAAACGTGAGGCAGCGGTTCGTAACCGCGGACCGCCTGATTGCCGAGTTGGGGCGGCATGTCCGGCATTTCGTTGCGGGTGATGATGTCGTGCAGATAATCGACCAGGCCCATGAGCTGCTGCGAGCGATAGTCGCGCGGCCGCGGCAACGTGTTGCTAACCACCGTCCGCACTCGCCCGGGGTTGGCCCCGAGAATGACGATTCTATCGGCCATATACGCAACTTCCTTGATGTCGTGGCTCACAAGCAAGATCGACGACAGGTTACGTTCTTTGGTGGCCCAGATGTCGAGCACCTCAGCGCGGAGGCTTTCCGCGGTAAGCGCGTCCACCTGGCTGAACGGCTCGTCCATAAGCAGGATCTCGGGATCGACCGACAGCGCGCGGGCCATACCGATACGCTGTTTCATGCCGCCTGATAGTTCGCGCGGGTACGCATCTTCAAAGCCGCCCAGGCCGACCAAACGGATAACACGCTCCGCCTTGTCGACGACCTCCTCGCGCGACCGTCCCCGGGCTTTCAGCACCGCCCGCACGTTCTCCGTCACGGTCATCCATGGATACAGCGCGAAACTCTGGAAGACGATGGCAACCCCGGGGTTGAGACCGTGAAGGGCATGGCCGTGGTAAAGGACGCCACCCTGGGTCGGCGCAATGAGGCCCGCCAAGATGCGCAGGATCGTCGACTTGCCGCAGCCCGAAGGACCGAGTAGCGCGATGACCTCATTTGGCTGCACGGTGAGGTTGATGTCTTCGAGTACTCGCAGCGGTTTGCCGCTGGGGAGGGGGAATTCGTGGCTGATCTTCGTCAGTTCGCCGAGCGCCTTGACCGGCGCGGGCGCTTCAGGTATCGCGGGGGAGAGAGTTGCCATGACTTTACCTGTTGACCGAAAAGCGCGTGTCGGCAAGGTGATACAGCCGCCGCCAAACCAGGCGGTTGAAGAGGACCACCATGGTGGACATGACCAGGGAAGCGGCGGCCAAAACGGCCAGGTTAGAAGCTGTCGTCATCTGGTTGATCTTGGCACCCAGGCCGTCCGCCACCAATTCCTGATCGTTCAAACTGATGTACTCGGCTACGATGCTAAGGTTCCAAGCCCCGCCCGTCGCCGTGATCCAGCCGGTGACGAGGTAAGGAAAAATCGCCGGCACATAGAGAACCCAGAAGCGCTGCCATCCAGTGATATTGTAACTCCGCGCGGCCTCCTTGAGGTCCGCGGGAATCGCCATCGCGCCGGCGATGACGTTGAAAAGGATGTACCACTGGGTGCCAAACAGCATCAGAACAATGCTGCCCCAGTTGAGATTGATGCCAAGTCCAAGGACGATCAAGGGGAAAAGCATCGGCGTTGGGAACGACGCAACAACCTGGACAATCGGCTGAAAAATGCGCGACAGGCGCGGAGACAGTCCGATTGCCAACCCGGCTGGCACCGTCCACAACGTGGCCAGCCCCGTCGCCAGGAGCACGCGGACAAGGGTCAGTCCGCCCAGGCCGCACAACTCGAGCCATTCCGGCCCGGTCACTCCCAGAATTAGGACGATCAGAAACCAAGCGCCACCGACCAGTGCGATCAGGAGTGCGACAAACGGAACGAGAGACAGATAAGCCACCCATTTCGGCAGACGACGCGGTGCTGCGGGAATGGCTGGCAGCTCGGTCGCTGCACCGCTACCGACCATCATGGATACTTTCTGAGCCTGATCGCCTAGCCAGCGCAGCAAGCGCGAGCGTAGGAGGATGCTGAGAAACCACGAATGCATCGCCTCCTGCGCGCCGCCTTCCTCGACGCGGAATTTCTGGGCCCAGACGATGATCGGCCGCCAGACGAGCTGGTCCAGCACGATGATCATCAGCGTCATGGCGACGATCGCGCAAATCATCGCCGTCCAGTCCTTGTCATCCTTGGCTTGACCCATGTAAGCGCCGATTCCAGGCAGCCGAAACGGATGGTCCTTGAGGTCGAATGATTCGCAGACCGTCAGGAAAAACCAACCCCCGGCCATGCTCATCATGCTGTTCCACACGAGGCCCATTCCGGAGTAAGGCAATTCGACCCAGCGGAACCGCTGCCACCAGCTCATGCGATAAACGGTGGCCACCTCCCGCATTTCCACAGGCACCGAGCGGACCGACTGGTAGAAGCTAAACGTCATGTTCCACGCCTGGCCTGTAAAAATCATGAGGATGCAGGCGAGCTCCACACCGATGTTGCTGTTGGGGAACAAGGTGACCAGGCCTAGCAGCAGGCCGGGCATAAACGACAATACGGGGAGGCTTTGCAGGATGTCCAGCAGCGGGATTAGCACCTTTTGAGCGATCAGGTCCTTGGCAGCCCAGTAGCCGTACACCAGCGTAAAGCCAAGAGAAATGAAGTAAGCGAAAACACCCCGCGCCAAGGAGAAGAAGGTGCATTTGAGCAGCGAAGGAAAACCGAGATCGAGGGGGTCGGGCTTGGCGAGCGGTTCGTGGTAGGTGGCGGCGGAGTTCATGAGGCTAAACACGCCGAAAAAGAACCCGCCGATACCGAGGAGAAGCAGCAAATCCAGCCAACGAATCCTCCGCGACTGGTCGAGGAGCCCGGTGGCCTCGCCCCAGATCCTTTTCAGCAAATGGTTTTCCAGGGCATTCCCCCCTCGGAACGATGTCGCGGAACTTTGTCGCCGGAAGGCGATGATAGAATACAACCGCCTTCATGCCGTGTACATCGCGGAATGGGCCTTTTCGTGCATTTTGCAATGCGGCCCAGTTCCGGAGCGCTGCTGAGCTAAATACGGAAACGAAACGGCCGCGGGCAAATACCCGCGGCCGTTTCGAATTGCTTTACCAACTATTGCTTACTGGGGCAGAATCTTGGAGATGTCGCCGACGATCTTCTCGACGTCGGTCTTCTTCAATTCGCCCTTCTTGAAGGCATAATTGGCCTTTACGGTGTGGCTTGTGTAGAGGACGACGGTCACGTCGGCGTCCTTGTTGATTTCATAACCCTTTGGGCCAGCCTTGTCGTCCAGGACAGACAGAATGCAGCTCTTGAGTCCATCTTTCTTGGCGACTTCTTTCAACTGGCCGACGAAATCCTTGTCCTCGTCGTGCAGGAAGACCACAAAGCTGCCCATCTCGGCCTTGGCGTTCTTGGCGGTCGCTTCGTCGATCTTCTTGATCAAGGCCGTCAATTCGGGGGTAACTTCCCGTGCGAAGACCATGGCGACGGGGTGGTCGCCGTTCTGGCAGAAGAGGCAGTTCTTTTCACCGGCCTTGTCGCCATTGATGTTCAGCGGATGGAATGGGCCGGGGACCTTCTTCTCGACCTGAGGGCCAGAGACCAGCGTCTCGGCGGCGAAAGCGGTGCTCACGAGAAGAAACGAGGACAAGCCCAGGACGGCAAGGCTCTTCAAGTTCTTCATGCACATACTCCTTAGTAGAAACAAACACGTCTACAGAAACAAACCGAGGCTGGTCCAACCAAGGGCCAGCCGGGTAGCGGCTAAACAGCCCGCCCCGGCGAGTTGATCGCGCCGGGGCGGGAAAACTTTAGTCGGTTCCTTATTCCTTGACGCTGCGAACTGCGATTTCCTTCAGATAAATCTCGACAGCGTCCTTGTACTTCGGGTCGAGAGAGCGGGTCAGCTCGAGCATGGCCTTGGCCCGTTCCTTCTCGGGCAGGTTGCCCCAAACCTCAGCGATTTCCTTGATCTTCTTCGCATCGGCGGAACCCGCACCATTGCCATTGGGCAGCGCGGTATCACTGGCGGGATTGCTCGGGGTATTGCCGCTGGCCGGGCCATTGCCGGGCTTGGTGCCGCCACCTGGGCAATTACCGCCATTGCACTGGCCCTTTTGCTCGTTTTCCTTTTCCTTGATCATCTCGTCGAGACGGACAAGGACTTCCTTCTGGATCTTCTGCGTGGCCTGGCCGCCGCGATTCAGTTCCAGACGGCGCTGGATGTTGTCCATCTTGCGCGCGATCCAACCGAGGTCCTTGTCCTGCCAGGTCACCATGTCGAACGCCATGAGGACGGACACCATCTTGTAGCGCTCGGGCGAGTCGGTAACGTCGTCGAGCAAACGCGCGATCGATTCCGTCGCCTCGGGACGCAACATGAGGGCATGTTCGGAAACGGCTTTGTGGAAGAAATACGTGGCGGGATCAACGACCTGTTCCGGCTTGATCTGGCGGAAGATGTCGAGCGATTCCTCGTAGATGCGGCGGTTCGACAGCGCCTTGCCGTAGGCCAGGGCCAGGTTCGCCCGGAAGAACTCGGATAGTTTTTTATCCTTGAGGAGCGGAGGAGTTTGGATCGGAGCAGCAGACTCGGGGCTGCGGGCCTCGTCGAGTAGCTTGGCCGCATTGGCATCGCCCAGGACGAAAGTGCCGGCAACTTTGTCGAGTATCGAACGATCCGTGGCCCAGACAGCAGCGAACTGCTTCATGGTGGCTTCGTCGGTCTTGCCGACGGATTTCAACCATTCCTGCGCCTGCGCCTTGACCGCTTCCGGTTCAGGGGTGCGCAGCGTCCCGAAGGAAGCGACTTCCCGGGGCGATTTCTTGGCGGGGTCGGCCGCAAACAGCGACCCACCGCAGAGGACGACGGCCGTCAAGGCCAACGCCGGAATTCGCCTGGTCCACAAGGTCATTGTTTTCTCCTGGCTAGGTGTAGGCAATTGTTAGCCTATTCTGAACCGTGCCGCCACATTGGCGCGATCGCGTACCCCTGGCCGGTCGCGCATGCTGTCCATCATTACTGGACGAACCATCTGACATTAACTATCAACGGGAAACCGAAATCGACCAATAATTGAGCGCGTAAGTTAGTGCTGGGCGTAACGCCGCCTTCGAGATCAAGGTCCGGCGATCAAGCTCCGCAGTCAACGAAAGCAATCTGAATCGCGCGTGCTGGAGAGAAAACCGGCGGGCCGGAAAGACGCCGCTTGCGTTAGGGCGGCCGCGGACAGCGTCGAGGGGGCTAAGCGGTTAGCACTTCACATAATTGTAACACCAGTAATGCCGTTGAGAAGGCTTGTCAAGAGAAAACCTGATTGCCGGGAGCTGGAAAATGCAACGAGCGGAGGCTTTAGCCCCCGCTCGTCGAAGAATTGTTGCTTACAGTCAAGCCAAATTGCGGCTTTTTACTTTAGCGGACAAGTCGGCAAGGGCGATATTGGTCATTTGTAGCTCACGCTCCACTTCTTCCACTTTACGAAGCGTTTCCCAGCTGAAGTGCACATCCAGCTGGTCGCGGAGCGCCATCAGCTCCTGCTGCAAAACCTGGCAATAGTCAAAACCCTGCGACAGGCGCCACGCGTCTGGACTATAGACCGCCTTCAGGTCCCAGTGGCCTTCGTCGGTCAATTTCTCAACGGTCACGTAGTCGACTACATAATTAATCGGCGCACCGTTGGTTTTCTGTGGAACCCCCTCGGTGGTCACCCAATAGCGAGTATCCGTGGTTTCAAGTTTGAGCTCAAGTTTGCCCCAGCATTCGGAAATCTGATACAGCGTGGGGAGGCTGCGGAGGGACTTGAGCGCAGGTCGAATTGTCGCAGGCATTTTAGCAAGCACCCCGAGAGTTGATCCGCCACCAGGGTCGCGGCGGCCAGGTTGTTCATCTTCTAACGACCCGTTTGCATTGCTTGTTCTGCCGAAATCCAGGTCGGCCCTTGACCAGGGCGTGGGCCAAAGATGCACCTTGCGTGCCAGATTGCTGTTGGGCTTGGTTTGCGTAGCACGGCATGCCATGGATTTTGTCGTATGTATCTAGAAACAATAGGCTTCGGAGTATTACTTCAACCATCGCATTAGCCGCCCCAACTTTAGCTGCGTCGCAGACTGTTAGCGTTTCTTTACACGCAGGCAATGCGCTGCTAACCGCCTGCGTTGCTTATTCGGAACAGTCGGAAGAGTCCGTGGCGAACGGTTGTGCCATCTCTGCGGAGGGGATGATTTCTATGACGGAATCGCGCACCTCCGGTCGAAAAGAACTGCGGAGACTCGCTGACACAGCGACATCCCTTCGACCGAGAACGAGGAGAATTCGCATGGCCGGTTTACGCATCGTCGCGGGTATGGAGGTGATGCCAACGACGCCTTGCAATCGGTGTCAAGCCGATGGCTGCCCATGGGACCGAATTGGAGACAAGCCAATCTGCCCGGATTGCCAGGAGAAGGTCGCCCAGGGCGAAGAGCCAGCCCTGGTCGAAAAGGTCGATTTTACGCACAGCTGCGCCATATGCGAGCACATGGGCACGGTGCGATACTTGACGTATCCGCTTCACCTCAAGGAGCCGTTGGAAATCCATCTTTGTGGCGAGCACCTCAAGGCGCTTCTCTACCGTCGACTGGACCGCTCCGCTTTCCAGCACCTTGTCGAACGCCTCGAGAGCCTTGGCTTGACCACACAACAGATCTTTTTGCTTCACAACGCCTTCTATGACGCCGCGGGCCGGCAATTGCAGCCAGTATCCGAATCGTGGTGAATCGAGGCCGTGCAGCCCTCTGCGATGCGCCCTTTTACAGTTCATGGTGCCCGAGGAACGTCCGGCAAGTGCTGCAAGGCTAGGCAGCCGGAACCTTCCCTCGTAGCTCGCCTTGTGCAGCCATTTCGACCTATCTCTCGCTTTGCGATCAACTTACTGCTCATTGAGCATCTCATGCAACCGGCGGCACTGAATTTGCCCAACACCTCCATCTGCACAATCCGCTGGCAGCCGTCCAGGCTGCAAGGCTTCTTTTGGATTCACCTGAGGCGAAGCCTCGACAGCGAATATCACACAGCGGCCGCAATGTCGGCCCCGTCCGTCTTGCGCCGGCATCTTGAATCGCTGCATCCACGGCGGGACGGGCCGGCCATCGTCCCGAGCAAGTTGATCTCATGCAGTCCGCTTACTCCCTCCCCGCGTTAACGAACTCGCAACAAGTTTGCGGAGAGACCATCTGTCCTTATTGTGGAGTGGGTTGCCGCCTAAGCGTCGAGGGCAGCGTAGAGAAAGGCCTGAAGATTCGTGGCGTACCAGACGCCCCGGCAAACCTGGGTGGCATCTGTGCCAAAGGCACGCTGCTCGGTGAAACGATTGCCAGTGCCGATCGGTTGACTCGACCCTTGTTACGTGTGGACCGCCAGCATCGGTTTCAGGCGACGGATTGGCAAACTGCCCTTCGCACCGTAGCGCACCGTTTCCGAAGCATCATGGATCGCCACGGGCCAGACGCGGTCGCGTTTTACGGGAGCGGCCAGCTCGACACCGAGTCGTCCTACCTCGCCTGCAAGCTCTTCAAAGGTCACCTCCACACCAATAACACCGATTCCAACAGCCGGCTGTGCATGGCGTCGACTGTCGCCGGTTATCGCGGCAGCCTCGGCAGCGACGGGCCGCCCACCTGCTACGAGGACATCGACCTTGCGGACGTGATCCTGGTCATCGGCAGCAACATGGCCGAGGCCCATCCCGTCGTGTTTGATCGCGTGCGCGCTGTCCGCCAGGCCAATCGCCAGCAAACGGTGATCGTTGTCGACCCGCGGCGGACTGCCACGGCGCGAGTTGCCGATATGCACTTGCCCATCCGGCCTGGCGGCGACATCGCATTTCTGAATGCGCTCGGCCGATTGCTACTCGACAGCGGGTCGGTGGATCGCTCATTCATCGACGCCCACACCAAGGGGTTTGGGGACTATCTCGCCTTTCTGTGGGAGCAAGACGTCGACGAGTTGTGCGACATCTGCGGCCTGGAAAGGGAACAGGTCGAAGCCGTTGCCCGGCTTCTGGGCCAGTCAAAGGGTTTCCTCAGCTTTTATTGCATGGGTCTGAATCAGAGCACGGTCGGAACCTGGAAGAATAACAGCCTTATCAACCTGCACCTGTTAACCGGGCAGATCGGGAAGCCGGGCGCGGGGCCGTTTTCGCTTACGGGCCAGCCAAACGCCATGGGCGGACGGGAAGCCGGGCTACTGTCCCACCAACTGCCAGGGTACCGTGCCGTCGAAGATCAGCAACATCGCCGCGAACTGGAAGACTTCTGGAGCCAGCCTCATGGCAGCATCGCCCCGAAAATGGGTCTGACGGCGGTGGAGATGTTCCGGGCGCTGGAAACCGGAAAGCTCAAGGCCATCTGGATCGCTGCGACGAACCCGGTCGTGAGCCTGCCGGACTTGCACCACGTTCGCCGGGCGCTGGCACGAGCCGAACTAGTCGTCGTTCAAGACGCCTATCACCCGACGGAGACTTCGGAGCTGGCCGATGTCCTGTTGCCGGCGGCCCAGTGGGGGGAAAAAGAGTGGACCAGCACCAGCAGCGAGAGGCTGGTGAGCTTTAGTCCGCGCCTGTTCGCACCGCCGGGCGAGGCGCTTCCGGACTGGCGGATCCTGGCCGACTTTGCCGGCATCTATGGGTTGCCAGGTTTCGACTATGCCGATAGCGGCGCCGTCTGGGATGAGTATCGACTCCTTACCACGGCACGGCCATGCGACATGACCGGCATAACCCGCGAGCGTTTGCGGAATGAGCGTCACGTCTACTGGCCATGCCCCAGCGAAGATCATCCCGGTAGTCCGCGTCGGTACCTCGACGGCGCGTTCGCAACGCCCGACGGCAACGCAAGATTCCTTCCGCGTACCCACTGCGATCCGCGCGAGGGCACGGATCACGAATTCCCGTTCATTCTCACGACCGGACGGTTGTATTCGCACTGGCACACGCTGACACGCACGGCAAAATGCCCGAAATTGGTTCGGCGCGAGCCAGGTCCCTACGTCGATATGAATCCGCAAGACGCGGCACGGCTCGATGTGAGCGCCGGCGAGCTTGTGCAGCTCTCCAGCCGCCGAGGCACGATCCGGCTGCCAGCGTCGATCTGCGACACGGTGGCGGTGGGGACGGTGTTTGTGCCGATGCACTGGGGCGACCTCCACGCGCCGGACAATGCAATCAATTATTTGACCATCAGTGCTACGGACACGCTTTCCAAGCAACCCGAGCTAAAGTTCTGCGCCGTTGCACTGGAGAAAGTGCCAAACGACTTCGCCGCAGCGGTCGGTAGCGGCTTAGATCAGACCAGCACCGCTGCGGTCAGCGGCTGAATTCCATGACGGTCCAGCATCGCGGTTGTTTCGCGTGGTAGGCCGTTGTGCCAGCAGAACCCATCAAAGGACTTGCGGTATGAATTTGCGTGATTTCCGTCGTGCCGGGCACTTTCCGTCGCTGGTCTCGGCTTTTCTCTACTTCGACGTCAGTTTCATGATTTGGATGCTCATCGGCGCGCTGTCGTCCAGTATCGCCCTGGATTTTTGGCCAGCCCCGGAAGGTATCGATCTCAAGGAGCATTTGAAAAATATCTCCGCCTCGGTTGGACTCATGACGGCGATTCCGCTGCTGGGCGGAGCGGCTTTGCGCCTTGTGCTCGGCGTCATGACGGACCATCTGGGGGCGAAAAAGACCGGCGCGATTGGCATGGGGCTCACCGTCATCCCCTTGCTGCTCGGCTGGCTCTGGGCGAACAACTTGCCGGAGATGCTGCTGGTTGGGCTGCTGCTCGGCGTCGCAGGGGCGAGCTTCGCGGCGGCATTGCCACTGGCCAGCCGCTGGTATCCGCCGCAGTACCAGGGTTTGGCGATGGGTATTGCCGGCGCCGGAAACAGCGGCACTGCTTTCGCCACCCTCTTTGGCCCGATCCTGGCGAAAACCGCGCTTGGCTGGCATGGAGTGTTTGCGGTGGCTCTCGTGCCGCTGGGTTTAACGTTTCTGTTTTTCCTGGTGTTCGCCAAGGATAGCCCCAACCAGCCGCCGCCGAAACCGCTCAAGGCATACGCTGCGGTGCTGAAACACGTCGACAACTGGTGGTTCTGCCTTTTCTACTCGGTGACCTTTGGCGGCTTCGTGGGGCTGGCGAGTTCGCTCAACCAGTTCTTCAAGTTTCAGTATTTCCCGACCGACGACGCGGGAGCGCAATACGCTGGGTCGTTCGCGACCATTTGTGTGATTTCCGGCTCGTTCTTGCGTCCGGTGGGCGGTTACCTGGCCGATCGGTTCGGCGGCATCCGGGTCCTCCTGGTTTTTTACCTGGGCGTTGCTTTGTGCCTGGTAACGCTGGGCGGATTGCTCGGATTGTCGATGCTTAACGTTTTGCCGGTGCCCCCACTGGCCGTGGCTGTGGTGTTGCTGTTCCTCACCATGGGCTTGCTCGGGATGGGCAATGGATCGGTATTCCAGCTCGTGCCTCAGCGCTTCCCCAAGGAGATCGGCGTCATCACGGGAATTGTCGGCGCAGCCGGGGGCTTGGGTGGTTTTTTGTTGCCTAACCTAATTGGTGGTTTGAAAACGGCGACGGGTACGTTCGGCACAGGGCTGGTCGTTTTCGGACTTACCAGCTTCGTATCTTGGGCATTGCTGCGGCTCGTCCGGCCGCGCTGGGAGGCCACCTTCCTGGCGAAAACGGAGCCCACCAGTCCCGTTATCAACCCCCATGCTGCGTTGGAGCCGGTTTTGAATTAGAGGCCAATGCCGAAACGAAACTCGCGGTAAGTCCACTGCTTGACACACGTCAGCACCAAATCCAAATTCCGCGCGGCGTAAGCGAGCCGGTGCACTTGCTCCGAGCGGGGCGGTGTTTCCTTGCCCGCGCTGATCCCCGCTATTCTTCGACCTCACCACCGCAATGCCTACCTGCCGGCGCAGGAATTGCTCCTTAAAGACATTTGAACCTGTTGCAGACAGGCAGTTGAACTCGATCGCTTTTCACGGCAGATTTATTGAGTTTGGACTATTGAGTACGCTGCTTTTCGTGGTCTTTTTGCGAAACCAAGGCGCTGCTTTCCCCCAAGTCGTGACAACATGAATAGTTACAAATGGTCGCTCTTGCTGGCGACGCTGGGTGTTGTGGCGTTCCTGGCCGCCCAGGCACCAGCCATAGATGAGCAACCTGCTGCCGATCCGGCGCCGCAAGATGGAGTTTCCGTGCTTACTCGCGGGCCCGTGCATGAAGCTTACGCGGAGCCGAGCGAGACTCAGCCCCAGGCTTCTCCGCTGGTCGCAAAGCCGCCGCCGGAACCTGTGCAGGAAGCGCCGCCCGATAGTAAACCCGAGGGCGACAATGTCCAGTGGATGCCGGGCTACTGGCAGTGGGACGGCGATACTAAGGACTTCCTCTGGGTGAGCGGTTTCTGGCGCGACGTTCCACCCGCCCGTCGCTGGATGCCTGGCTCCTGGCAAGAGGTTGAAGGCGGATGGCATTGGGTGGCTGGTTTCTGGGGTTCCGACGTACAAAATGAACTCGAGTACCTGCCATCGCCGCCGACAACTCTGGATCAAGGACCATCCACCCCGGCCCCCGATGACAACAGCACTTATGTGCCGGGCTGCTGGATCCACCGGGAAACCCGATTCTTCTTGCGGCCCGGCTACTGGATAGGGTTCCGGCCCGATTGGTGCTGGGCACCCGACCGTTATGTATGGACCCCAGGCGGCTGCCTCTTTGTCAACGGCTTCTGGGACCATCCATTGCACCGGCGCGGCTTGTTGTTCGCTCCGGTCCGCTTCGAAGGTGTCGGGCTGCGGGAGGGGTTCACCTACGTGCCTCAGTATGTGGTGCAACCCGACTTCCTGATGGCTGCCCTGTTCGTCCAACCGGCCAATTGCCACTATTATTTCGGCGACTACTTCGAGAAGAACTACGAGCGGAACGGCATCACTCCTTGGGTCGACTACCGGCTCGGAAGGGGCGTTTACGACCCCAACTTCGCCTGGTATCGGCACCGCTACGCAGGGGACAAGGAGTGGGAACCCAATCTGCGGGCGCTGTATATCGGACGCGGCAGCGGGGAGGTTCCGCGGCCGCCGCGGACCCTGGTACAACAGCGGGAGATGGTTAACAACATCACGGTCAACAAGACGACAAATAACAATGTCGTCAAGAACATCAACATCACGAATATCCAAAACGTGTCCGCATTGATGCCGCTGCGGCAGGCTCAGAATGTAAGCGTCACCGCCCTGGCCTCTTTTGCGGGCCCGGGGGGCAGTCGACCGAAGCCGGACGTGAAGGTGCAAGCTATCAAGTTGGAGGCGGTTAGCCGAGAACAACAGGCCCAGCAACAGAAAGCCGCGGATCAGTTGCGGCAGGCGTCCGTAGTTCGGCAGCAGCAGGAAGCCATCATATTGCGAGAGGGGAAGGCACCGGTAAAGGCCACGGATGCACCGCACCAGGTCAAGTTGGAGTTGCCCAAGCTTGCGGCCGCTCCACCCCGTGCGAGCCCGCCGCCTCCGCCACCGACGCCGCCGAAGCATGAGGACCGGCCAATCCCGCCGTATGAAGCCGCCAAGCCGATCCGGCCGCCGGCACCCGCAGCGCCGCATCCTGGTCCTTCAGCCCCCACGCCGCATCCGGCACCGGCGGCACCACCGGAAACGCCACGTCCCGGACCGCCCACTCCGCACCCGGCTCCTCCTCCTGCTCCAACGGTCCCGCCCACGGTGCCTGGTCCTACGACTTTGCCTCCACATCCGCCTCCCACGCCGCCGCACCCGGCGCCTCCACCTGAGGCTCCGCATACGATCCCTCCTCCACCGACGCCGCACCCAGCCCCTCCGCCGCCTCCACCGGCTGCGCCGCATCCGGCACCTCCAGCTCCGCCGCCACCCACGCCGCATCCGGCGCCGCCACCTCCTCCGCCACCCACGCCGCATCCGGCGCCTCCAGCGCCTCCAGCACCTCCGCCACCTACGCCGCATCCGGCGCCTCCGGCTCCTCCGCCGGCTCCTACGCGGCCTAAGCCGCCAGGGGGCGGGTAGGACCGGTGTTGCAATTTTGGCCTCCAAGTGAGGAGCCCGAGTGGGACCAAATGTGATCCATGTTGGATGAGGGCCACGAGAGATTCTTGATAGCGCGATGGACCCCTGTGCCGAATTACAAGGAGTGCTTAGTCATGCGAAGTTGTTTTGGGCTCATTTCCCTCTGCTTTCTTACGTTCGTTGTCACCTCGCGGGCCGATGAACACGTGATCTCGGTCAACCATTCCGACGCTGCGACTCAGTGGGTATACGGCGGGCGGCGGTCGCTGGTGACCGGCGACGTACCTCAACCCGGGAAGGACGGCCCTTGGCGGGTTCACATCAAGGCCAAGAATGGTGACCTTATCCTTTTCACGGACTCAACGGTTGTGTTCGAGAACGGCCAAGATGAGGTGGACAAGATCTGGGAGGTGGCTGAGTTTCTGGACGGTACCAAGGGCAAGCTTGGCCCTCTCACCGACGCCAAGCAGAAGGATTACTACAAAAACGACAAAGCATTGCTCACGGAAGAACTATTAAAAGAGTCAGGAAGGACTCTATTCCTGCTCCGGGTCAAATCATTGACTGCCGATCGGCCAATCCTATTTTCCTCCGGTCGGGTCTCGCACATTGACCAGGCTCGCGGAAACAAGCACTTTATGTTCGGAGCGATCGAGTTGGATACGAAATAGATCGCGGGAACGGCTTATTGTCATGCAGCCATCCCGTCGGGCCAAACGATAGTTAATGAGCCAGGCCGAAGCGGGTAAGATCTCGCTGCGCGTTTCGGCCCTGCCGGTAGACGAGCCGCCGGGCTTGTCCCGGCGGGGATAAACCCCGCCGCTCGTTTAATCTTCCGAACGCTGTTTGCGCGGCAAAACTGGAATAACCAGAACCAAGTGTCTTGTGGCGCACCTCTCTCTTGCTTTTACGCAAAGTGGAGGGCGGGGACTTATGCGCATGCTGCGGGCGAGGACAATTGGAGCACTCGCCGCGGCGCCTAAACTCACCCTGTAGTGCTTGTCCTCTCCCCCCAAGTCCCCTTAAATGATAGAAGGAACTGAGATATTCGGGAACGCACCCCCGATAGCCTCCGAAGCAAGGTCATCATGAGCCACGGAACCGTCGGCACTCCCGGGAACCTCGAACTCCTCGAATCTTACTATCAGCGATTCCGCAAGGACCCGAACTCCGTTGATGCGTCCTGGCGGAGTTTCTTCGAGGGCTTTGAGCTTGGTGCGTCGCAGCTGCCCGCCGCCGGATCCGACGACCGGCTCCAAACCGGTATCATGCGGCTGATCTACGCCTACCGCGACATCGGCCATTTCCTCGCTCGACTGGACCCCCTGAGCGAACCGCGCACCAGCCACCCGCTTCTGGAACTTTCCGAGTTCGGGTTTACCGAGGCCGACCTCGAACGCACTTTCGATGCCAGCCCTTTCTGCGGCATGACCCGCGTGACCCTCCGCCAACTCGTCGCCGCCCTGCGCGACACTTATTGCCGGGCCATCGGCGTCGAGTACATGCACATCCAGGACACCAATATTCGCCGCTGGCTGCAGGAGCGCATGGAGCCGAACCGGAATCGGCCCAAGTTCGACCGTGCCCGCAAGGTACGGATCCTGAAGAGTTTGAACTACGCCGAATTGTTCGAGCGCTTTCTGCATACCCGATTTACGGGCCAGAAACGATTCTCGCTGGAAGGCGCGGAAACTCTGATCCCGCTGCTTGACGCGATCGTGGAACGAGCTGGCGATGGGGGCGTGCTGGAGATCATCCTCGGCATGACCCATCGGGGAAGGCTCAATGTGCTGGCTAACATTCTGCGCAAGCCGTACGAAGAAATCTTCGCTCAGTTCGAGGAGAACTTCCTGCCGGAATCGACCGACGGTGACGGCGACGTCAAGTACCACCTGGGTTTTTCCAGCGATCGCTTCACGCTCGCCGGCAACAAGATCCACCTGTCGCTGTCTCCCAACCCCAGCCACCTCGAAGCGGTGGACCCGGTTGTCGAGGGCCGCACTCGCGCCAAGCAGGCCCAGTTCCAGGATGTCGAACGGAAGCGTGGTATTCCGCTGCTCATCCACGGCGACGCCGCATTCGCCGGCCAGGGACTGGTCGCCGAGACGTTAAATCTGTCGAATCTGTCCGGATATACGACTGGCGGCACGGTGCACGTCATTGTCAACAACCAGATCGGCTTCACCACCGCGCCGAACGATGCCCGGTCCACGACCTATTGCACCGATGTGGGCAAAATGATCCAGGTGCCGATTTTCCATGTCAATGCGGAGGATCCCGAAGCGACCGTTTTCGTGGCCGAGTTG
>Ga0206872_10110_pt1 | contig 25167 bp, 19 predicted proteins | sample Alteio_BWOrgCont_34_FD_152906 | JGI IMG/M metagenome (GOLD analysis project Ga0206872, IMG submission 152906) | Enriched cells from forest soil in Barre Woods Harvard Forest LTER site, Petersham, Massachusetts, United States -... | ecosystem: Environmental > Terrestrial > Soil > Temperate forest >... | reverse complement strand
TTATCGTGACCATGAAGATGTAAAACTTGCGCGCCGTGTCGCTGGCGTTTGTCAGCAGACGCATGAGGTAATTACTGCAGGGCCAGAGTTTCTGTCACAGTTTGCCCACTACGCCGAGCGAACGGTCTTTCTTAGCGATGCATGTGTCGACCTGAGTCGCTCTCCTGATCTTTACGTCCAGGAAAGAGTTCGGGAGATCGCACCTGTACGCATGGTGGGTACGTATGGCAGCGAAATTCTCATGCAGACAGTGATGTTCAAGGCCGTTGCGCCGACATCAGGACTATATGAACCTTTGCGCGAGAAGATTAACGCCGGGATTAACACGTATGATGTGGCTCGCCAAACCCATCCAATCTCGTTTGTGGCGTTTCGCCAATCGCCATGGCATCACTATGGCATTTTGGGTCTCGAACAGACCCAGGTTGGGATTCGCTCGCCGTTTCTCGATAACGATGTTGTTAAGACTGCGTACCGTGCTCCCGGCCCAGACACCCTTGCAACCAACGGGAACGTAAGGGCTCGGCTTATTCGCGAGGGCAACCCAGCACTAGCTAATATTCGGACTGATCGGGGTTCCGGTGGGCTCAATGGCGCGCTTACACACTTGTACCTCGAATTCTTCTTTAAAGCGGAATACGCCTATGACATGGGAATGCCGCAGTGGATGGCGCGAATCGATCACATGTTTGCTCCCCTCCACTTGGAGCGTATCTGGCTCGGCCGCCACAAGCCGTTTCATTTCCGCGTTTGGTATCGGGATCAACTTCGCGATTACGTGCGCCAGATCCTTCTTGACGATCGTGCCCTGGCACGGCCCTATGTAAGCCGGCGAGGAGTTGAGCGAGTTGTAAATGGCCATTTGCGGGGCGACGAAAACCATACAGACGAGATACACAGACTACTGGCACTGGAATTAACGCATAGGCTCTTTGTCGATCCCGTCTAATCAGCCTGTCAGTTCAGAAATCGATATGATCAAAAACGCTAATTATCCCCAGTATGTCTTGATCTCACCGAGCCGCAACGAAGCGCGCTTCATCGAAGAGACGCTCAAATCGGTTATATCCCAGACTGTACTTCCGTTAAAGTGGGTTATCGTGAACGATGGCTCGACTGACGCGACCGGCGAGATCGCTGCGCGGTATGCGGCGCAGTACGACTGGATCGAAGTCATAGATCGCCCGGTTCGAAAGGAGCGGCATTTTGCAGCCAAGGTCGAAGCATTCAGGGCCGGAATGGAGCGAGTCAAACACCTTGAGTACGAAATAATCGGTAATCTCGATGCAGACGTCACATTAGACATTGATCATTTCGAATTTCTGCTCTCCAAATTCGAGCAAGACAGCCGATTGGGAGTTGCAGGAACTGTTTTTCGGGAACCCAGCGGATACAACTCCGCGACGGACAGTTTCGAGGGGCAGACGTATGTCTCCGGACAGTGCCAGATTTTTCGCCGGCAGTGCTTCGAGGAGATTGGCGGATATGTGCCGAGCAAGGCTGGGGGAATCGATTGGATGGCAGTTACCACCGCGCGCATGATCGGCTGGACAACGCGCTCGTTTCGGGAAAAGTCATTCTTGCATCACCGGCCATTAGGAACCGCTGATCGCGGTACATTTGCTAAAAATGTTGCATATGGCAAGAAAGATTACATTCTTGGCGGCCACCCACTTTGGGAGTTTTTCCGTTGTTCCTATCAGATGACGAAGCGCCCGTACGTTTTGGGTGGCGTTGGTCTGTTTTCCGGTTTCGTGATGGCATTTTTGAGCCACGCGGAGCGACCGGTTTCGGCTGAACTTATGCGCTTTCATCGTCGTGAGCAAATGCTGAAGCTTAAGAACATAGTCTCCGCTCTTTGTAGATTCAAAAAGGTCAACAATTTCGAGTTGCTTCCCCTTGAACCCAAGCCAGCGCGAACAAGCTTGACGAAGTAAGCCGGACTCTCCTCACAATTGCTAAGAACAAGTACAGGATATGCCATGACGCCATCTGCGCCCGCCGAAGTTGATACGTATACGAAAGCCCGTCAGGAGTCCTCGCAGCGCGGAGAAGTTCTAGACTCCTTGCTTCGCTTTATCTCCTGGCTAAATTCATACGGTGAGACGTCACTCGACTTTCAGACTTTCTACGCGAGCGACCTATGCCGAAACATCAAGCAACTTTACTACAGCAAGCCGCTGCTTGGAACGATGGCAGTCGCACCGATCATATTCTGCGAAGCATTTTTGCCGTCGGCCCGCCGATTTTTCTGGCAGCGTCAAAGATTCCCTATTGCGGATGCGCACTATGCCATGGGATTCGCATATCTATCGGCATATTCAAATGACGACAAGTCTTACCGCCGTGCTCTGCATTTCTTGCAAGTGCTCGAGGAAACTCGGTGCTCAAATTACGATGAGTATTGCTGGGGTTACCCATTTAACTGGGGAACTGTTCGGGGAACGATATGGGCGGGAACGCCGTTGATTACGACCGTCCCTTACGTGTACGAGGCATTCAAAGCGGTTCATGATCTCGATAACAACGATCGCTGGCGAAAGATTATGAGGTCGATCGCAGAGCACGGGTTGCGGGATTATCAAGATTTCGCGACGTCAGGAAGGGCCGCGACCTGCACTTACGATCCGGTTCTCGACAAGGTCGGAGGCGTTGTAAATGCAAATGCCTACAGGGCATTTTTGCTGATGCAAGCGGCAGAGGATTTCGGAGATGAGCGCTACCGAAAGGTGGCCGACAGGAATCTCTTTTATGTACTCGAAAGTCAGAATGCCGATGGCTCCTGGTACTACGCAAATGACGGAAAGCGACACTTCACCGATCACTTTCACACTTGCTTTGTGCTTAAAGCGCTAGCCAAAATTGAGGCGCTGACCGGAAGCCGCGAATGTACTCAGGCAATCGAGCGCGGAATCGACTATTACGTTAAAAATCTTTTCGATCAAAGTTCTTCGCCCAAGCCTTTTTCAGTTCCGCCGCGGCTTATTGTTTACCGCAGGGAATTGTATGACTATGCGGAGTGCATCAATCTTGGCGTTTTGCTCCGCGGCCGGTTTAAAGCATTAGACGAACTGGTGAATGGGGTCGTAAATCAGATACTCGCTGTTTGGCAAAGATCCGACGGATCCTTCCGATCACGCCAACTTCTGCTGGGCTGGGACAACGTTCCCATGCATCGTTGGGCCCAGGCTCAACTGTTCCGGAGCTTGTGCTTCCTCTTGCTGCGAAGCAGTCAACCCGAGAGTCGTTCTAACGCAAAAGTGCAGGCCTAATATGTGTGGAATTTGCGGACAATTCAGCTACGAGCATCAAGCTCCAATCTCGCGCCGAGAGATAGAGCGGATGGCAAGCAGCATGGTGCATCGCGGTCCCGACGATGACGGCTACTACATCAGAGGTCCTATCGGACTAGGGTTCCGCCGCCTCTCTATTATTGATATTGATGGCGGCCATCAGCCTATGTGCGATGCGGGCGAATCTGTCTGGGTCGTCTTCAACGGAGAAATCTACAACTTCCCAGAACTGCGTCGTGAACTCGAAAGTTTGGGTCATGCCTTTCGCACTCGTTCCGATACAGAAGTGATCGTACTTGGCTACAAGCAGTGGGGCGACGAAGTCCTGAACCGATTGAACGGCATGTTCGGCCTGGCAATATGGGACGAACGCAAGCGGCGACTTGTGATCGCGCGCGATGCATTCGGGATTAAGCCCATTTATTACAAAATTGCGGATGGCAAAGTTTCGTTTGGCTCGGAGATTCGAACCATTTTGGCGGTAACGAATGAGAGTCCCCAGCCGGATCCATCGGCGCTGAATCTTTTTCTTCGCTATCGCTTCACTCCTTCTCCGTACACTGTGTTCAAGGGCATCCGCAAGTTGGCGGCTGGAACGATGCTGGTGTTCGAGAACGGTAAGTCTAGATTGCAGCGTTGGTACCGCTACCGTCCCGAGCCTTTTTCACCTCCGAAGTCCGAAGCTCAGGCACGGGAGGAATTGCTCGATATTTACAAACGTGCCATCAAGCGCCACCTGCTCAGTGACGTCCCGGTTGGGCTTTTACTAAGTGGGGGCGTCGATTCGGCGCTGCTCCTGGCGTTAATGAATCTGTACGGGAATTCCTGGCACACATTCACCGTCGGCTACGGCAATGTTTTCGCTGACGACGAATTGGCGGACGCAGCAAAAACGGCCGCCGCGTTCGCGTCGAATCATACGGAAGTTTTGCTTGACCACCAGACATTCGAGCAATCCCTGCCACGCGTCGTCGAGTTCATGGAAGAACCGGTTGCTACGTCGTCTGTTTTACCGATGTTTTTCGTGTGCGAGCGCGCCCGCCAGGATGTAAAAGTTGCGCTCATCGGACAAGGCCCAGACGAGTTGTTTGGCGGATATCGCCGTCATGTGGGAGTCCGTTATGGGCAGTTCTGGAGTGGATTACCCAAGTGGATGCGAGGGCCAATTTCTTCGATGGTTGAAGTTTTGCCGCGAAATGAGACCTTGAAGCGCGGCGTGCGCTCATTAGACACGCCTGAACGTCTGCGAAGATATCAGCAGGTGCTGTCGCTCTTGCCCGGCGATCAAATTGATGGCCTTTTTAGAGCGGATCTTCTGCCTACCTCGGCGGGAGACAACATCTTAGAGTCATGGGAAGAATTCCCTGACCTGATGGACCAGACGGACGAACTCGGAGGTCTGCAGTTTATCGAGATGCGCTCTACTCTCCCGGACGAGTTGCTTATGTACGGAGATAAACTTTCGATGGCACACAGCTTGGAAGTGCGCGTGCCGTACTTAGATAAAGAAGTTGTGGAGTATGGAGAACGACTTCCCGCGAACTTCAAAGTGCGGAATGGCGGCGGGAAGTGGGTACACAAGGAGGTCTGCAAAGCATTCCTGCCGGCTGAGATTCTCCGGCGCAAGAAGCGTGGTTTTGCATCAAATGTTGTCGATGAATGGTTTCGAGTCGCGCGCTCGAAGAAGATGGATGAGATCTTGATGGATCGAGAATCGCAGATATTCGATTACTTGCAACCCGCAGCGGTCCGTGAACTTCTCGATCAGCATCGCTCCGGCGCGAGCGACAACCACAAGATCCTTTTCAGCCTGGTGGTCTTGGAAGAGTGGTTGCGTGCCAGTTTTGTAGCTACGGCATAAGTTGCAGGATCTTCATCGACTGGACGCCAAGTCGAATATCGGCCAGTTTCCCGGCATCCTTGGAGAGAGTTTGATATTCATTGGGCCGCGAATATGCAATTAAAATGGCTCGTTTGCGAGATTCCTTGCGGTTTCAGTAAGTATGCAACCTGCCCTTAGTGCAACAGACTTGAGAGGCGTTGCATTCGAAATTTAGTATTGATGAACACACTCAATAGCCTACCTAACCGGGTTCTACAGCCTCGAATTCTCATGTCCCCGAATCGGTGTAAATATGGCAATTGCGACTGAACTTGCATGCGAACAGGTGGCCGTGCCAACGAAATGTAACGCCAATCCTCAGGCGCCTTCGAAAAGCGGCATGAATTATCGTGCTGATATTGATGGGCTCAGGGCTGTAGCCGTTCTCAGCGTAGTCATTTTTCATATAGGTCTGAGCCGGTTTCAGGGGGGGTTCGTAGGCGTTGATGTCTTCTTTGTCATCTCCGGCTACCTCATAAGTTCCATTATTCTTGCCGATATCAGCGCATCGCGTTTCACTATCGTCGGTTTTTACGAGCGACGCATTCGTCGGATTTTTCCAGCGCTCTTCGCCATGCTGGCTGCATCAAGCGTGGCCGCCGTGATTTACTTACTCCCGGGTGAACTCGTCGATTATGCAAAATCGATGCTCGCAGCGACGAGTTCAACGTCCAATGTATTCTTCTGGCGGCATTCGGGCTACTTCGACGCGCCAACCTCGAAGCCATTGCTCCACACTTGGTCGCTTGCCGTGGAGGAGCAGTTCTATTTAACGTTCCCCCTATTCATGCTTCTGGTTCGCCGCTTGTTTCCCAATCGGCTCCGCACTGCAGTCGCTTTGCTATTCATCACATCTTTGCTGACTAGTTGCGTTGTAGTGAAACGCAGCCCTGACACCGCGTTTTACATGCCCTACACTCGCGCCTGGGAGCTTTTACTTGGCACCTTGCTCTCACTTCGAGTCTTCCCGAGACTAAGATCAGCAGCGTTGCGCAACCTCTTTACGCTTGCCGGGCTCGGAATGATTCTGTGGTCGGTACTGCTTTATTCAGAAAAAACCCTGTTTCCGGGCTTCAGTGCTCTGCTCCCGTGTGTTGGAGCGGCGTTCATTATCTGGGCCGGCGAAGCTGGCGGGTCGTTCGTCAGCTCAATTTTGTCGTGGCGCCCAATTGTGTTCGTCGGTCTCATTTCATACTCCCTATATTTATGGCATTGGCCAGTCATCGTGCTGCGAAAGATGGGCATGCTCGGAGGCCTAAGTGGGATTAACCTCGGCCCGTTCTCCGCTTTGCTGTCTACGCATCGTTTAGACATGCTCATCGAAGTTGCTCTTTCATTCGTTCTAGCGATACTATCCTGGAAGTTCGTCGAGACTCCCTTCCGTATCGGAGCCCTTCGCCTGAGCGGAAGGCCGCTCTTCTCGTCGGCCGGCGGGGCCATAGTTATTTTGATGGGAGGCGCCTCTTGGATGATATCGGCTCAAGGGTTTCCCGGGCGTTATCCCGACAAGGCGTTACAAGTTACAACCGCCCTCGATAGTCACGATGAGTTTCTGTCTATGCACACGGGAACATGTTTCATTACTACTGATTATCACTTCGAAAGTTACGACTACGGCGCATGTTTGCACGAAGACAAAGAAAAGAGAAACTACCTTCTCGTTGGCGACAGCCACTCAGCGATGCTCTCATCTGCGCTCGGTACTGAGCTCAAAGATTCTAATGTCATGCAGGCCAGCACAGCCGATTGCGAACCATCGCTTGCTCCTTCGGGAACTGACGATTGCAAGAAGATGATGAATTATATTTTTCAACGCTATTTGCCGACACATCCGCTTCAGGGTGTGTTTCTTGTCGGACGGTGGGAGCCGAGGGATCTGGGTTCCCTGACAAGACTTATCGCGTGGGCCAAGCTGCACAGTGTGGCTGTAACAGTGTTCGGTCCCGTGCCGGAGTATGACGCGCCGCTGCCCCGCCTTCTTGCCTATTCGATAGCCTGGAACAAACCTAGCCTGCCCAGTCAACATCTTGTTGCCGGTCCAATGCTCCTGGATGCAGAGATGCGTAAGATTGACGCAACAACGTGGCATGTACCATATATTTCGCTCTATAAAGAGATTTGTAGCACCAACACTTGCCTCGAGTATGCCGATCCGGCCCGGAAACTGCCGTTGATGGGAGATGATAACCACTTGAGCGCTCCGGGAGCCTCCTTTGTCGTGCAGCGTTTAATTGACAATGGCGAGTTCAATTAGCCTCGCCCGTCAACCTCACAGTTTATTAATTCACGCAATCGCAGCGGAAAATCATGCCCATCGAGACTCAGCCTCAACTCAAGCAAACAGTTGCTCGTAGACTCGATCGGCCTGGAACAGTCAGTCCACCGAGAAGTCAGCGTATTCCCGCGCTCGATTTCACAAAAGGTGTGCTGGTCTTAATCATGGTGCTCTACCACTGGATCAACTACTTCATTGGGCTTCAATGGAAATATTATCCCTATCTACGGTTCTTGACCCCTTCATTCATTTTCATAACCGGGTTTATGATTTCTCACGTGTATCTCTCGAAGTATTCTGCTGTCGACCCCCGTCTATGGAAAAGATTAGTGACAAGGGGCTCTAAACTTATGGCAGTATTTGTCATTCTGAACCTTGCGCGCAATCTTGTAGTCCCTTTGTTGGGTACGGGCTCAGCGGCGCAAAGCCTACCATCCCTTGAGAATCTTTTCACAATTTTCGTGTCTGGGAATCTCCCGGTCGGGGGGGCTAAAATTGTCACTTTTCCAATACTAGTTCCCATAAGTTACTTGCTTATGATTTCGGGAGTGCTTATGGTTCCCTTCAGACGGTATAAGTATACGTTTCATATTGTTTGTTTACTCCTCCTATTATCTAATGCGATACAGACGGCATTCGGCACCAGAAGCTACAACCTTGAATTCATCACCATCGGAACGATGGGAGTTTTGTCTGGATTCACGCCTATCACGAAGCTCAATAGTGTTATTCACCGCACTTACTTGATTGCCTTCGCCTACACCTGCTATTTGACCGCGATTACGATCTGGAAAGTCCCATTTCCGCTTCTCGTCATTGGAGTTGTGCTAAACCTAATGATCATCTACGCGGTGGGTGTGGGTGGGGGCGAAAAGGGCGTGGTCAACTATGAGGTCATTCTCTTGGGAAAATACTCCTTGTTGGGGTACATTTCGCAAGTCGCGATACTTCAGGTTTTGAGCGCAAGTTTCCACCGTTTGGACCTCGGGTTCGCCTCGTTACCAGTCTCGTTCACTGCCGCATTCGTCCTCACGATCGTTAGTGTCGAATTGGTCGATCGCGCTAGGACGAGATTCGCGAGCATAGATCAGTTATACAAGGCGGTTTTCGCTTGAGCCAGCGGAAGGGAGTCTGCGTAAAGAGTCTCAGTGGAGAACAAGGAAACTAAATTGGTGCTCGAAGCGGGCCGAATCCTGCGAGCTACGGTGTCGCGTGAAAGGTGCAGCAGATGAATGCGACCCTCGCCTTCCTGATCTTCAGTATCGGAATAGGTGGGCTCTTTTTACTTGACCGGGACAAGTCCACTCGAACTTCCAAGGCGCTATGGCTTCCCGTCTCATGGATCTGGATCGTAGGGTCACGGCCGGTCTCCATGTGGTTAGGGATGAACGGCTCGTCTTCGGGCGGCGTCCTCGACGCAACACTTGAGGGAAGCCCTTTGGACGCCGCCGTCTTTCAGGTGCTCATGATCGCGGGTCTAATCGTCCTTGCACAACGAGGAAAGACGACCAAGGCGATACTTCTAGCATTGTGGCCAGTACTCATCTACTACTTGTATTGCTTGATAAGTACAGCGTGGTCGCCATTCCCTGAGCCATCTTTCAAACGCTGGATCAAGTGTGTCGGCGATCTGGTGATGGTGCTAGTGATTGTGACAGATGCTCATCCTGGCGCGGCACTGCATAGAGTCATTTCCCGAGTTGGTTTTATCTTGTTCCCGTATTCAGTCGTGTTGATCAAGTGCACAAATCTGGGGGTAATGTACGACCAGGCTGGCCCCCACTACACAGGTGTAACAACAAATAAGAATACCTTTGGATTGACTCTTTATGTTGTGTCGATTGGCGTAGTATGGAACATCTGCTCCTTACTTCTGAATAAAAAGGCTCCCAATCGCACTCGGCGTGTAATAGCGCAATGTTCCCTCCTTTCCATCGGCATTCTGCTTTTGCAATTGGCCCACAGTGCCACTTCCGTCTTTTGTTTCCTGCTCGGTAGTGGCCTGATGGTTGCCAGCAGCCTGAATGTAATTAGAAAGCGCCCTGGCAGATTGCATGCCCTTTGTCTCGGAATCTTCCTTTTGGGAACGCTCGGGATGATATCCGGGGGGGGCGAGGTTACGAGTGCGATGGGAAGGAGTTCTGACTTTTCCGGACGCACCGAAATATGGGCCGCTGCGATTGCTTCGGCCGATAGTCCGTGGGTTGGTACGGGCTTCGAAAGCTTCTGGAACAAGAACGCTCACAGGGTCGCGAATATTCTCTGGTACTATCAAAGTATTTTAGATCTTAACTCCGCTCACGACGGCTATATTCAAATTTACTTGGATCTCGGCTGGATTGGCGTGTGTCTGATTTCGATCATTATAATTTCCGGGTATGTTAGGTCTGTCAAAGCTTTCCGGGGCAACCCCCAATTTGGCGGCCTGCTACTGGCCTACATCGTAACCTGCGCCTTTTATAACATCACCGAATCAGGTTTCCGGATCATGACACCTTCTTGGATTTCTCTCTTGCTGGCCGTTGTGGGTGCGACCGGCGTGAACATTGGGCTGCTCAAAGCAGAAGAGCGAAAGATTTGTACTTCGCGCATCTCCGCAGGAGGCAAGAAGAGTTCTGTTAATAGGATTCTCCCTACAGGTCCTGCCGCTCGCCCGGGTGAATACAGGACGAATCTCATTTGAGATCGCCTTCGCAGACCAATTCGCATCGCAATACTGTGTTACAAAGGGCGTCGGTACTTGATTGAAATTACTGATCCAAGAATTTGTGACCGAGCGTATGGACCTCGTTATTTGGCAGGGAGCCGTCGTTACAAGAGCCTACACCAGATTTTCACGATTGCCCGAGAAGATTGCGCTGCAGCTTGATTGCGCTGCTGATCCTAACGACAAATTATGAGCCGACTACGCATTCTATTGCTGGCGCCGGAAAGCAATCCGGAAGGAGTCAGCATTCCCTTTGTCACCTATTCGCACGCGGCAGCTCTCGCCCAACTTCACGACGTTGCGATCGTTGTTGGATCAGCTAGTGAAGACAGGGTGCGCCGAGCGGCTGCACCCTTTCGCAGCATCGAAGTGGTCAGCATGCCGTCGCTCCAACAGGTACACGACTGGGGTTTTCGCCATATCTTCAAATCTAATTTTGACTCTCAGGCTGTGACAGCCTTCGGATATCCCTTTTCTCTTGCCTTTGAATGGTATGCATGGCGGCAGTTAAGACATCGTGTCTTTGCCCACGAATTCGATGTTGTCCTGCGCCTCGTACCGATGACTCCGAGTTTACCCAGTCCTTTCGCTTTCTTCTTGCGCAAGGGACCCATACCATTTGTACTTGGTCCGCTCAATGGTGGTTTGCCCTGGCCCCCCGGCTTTAGGCAGCTCGACAACCAAAAGCAATGGATTTCAAACCTGCGAAGTCTCTATAGGTATCTACCTTTCGCTCGTTCGACCTACCGCGACGCGAGGGCAATCATAGCCGCCTCCTCCCAAACGTATTCTGAGTTTGCCGGTTACAGTGACAAGGTCTTTTTTGTGCCCGAGCCCGGCATCAGCAGTTCCCAGTGTGTCGCCGACTCGCGTTCGCCAGAGGCCGGCGCCAAGCTTGACCTAATCTTCGTTGGCGGCCTCGTTCTGCGAAAGGCCTGTGATATCGCACTGCGCGCCGCTGCTCATGTTTTGCGAGCCGGTACGGCCCACTTCACAGTGATCGGCGATGGCCCTGAGCGGAGCCGTCTCGAGCAGCTTGCGGCATCTCTCGGAATCAGGGATGAGGTCACGTTTTGCGGCTGGCTCAGCCACGCGGATGTTATCCGCAGACTGAGAACTGCCGACGTTTTTCTATTTCCATCACTCCGCGACAACGGCGCAGGCGTAGTCTTCGAAGCTCTCGCCAATGGTGCAGTCCCTGTGGTTGCGGACTTTGGAGGGCCGGGAGATATTGTTCATCCCGAGGTAGGGTATAAAGTTCCGCTTACGGATGAAGGCGAAATCGTCTCGCAGATGGAAAAGATTCTCACCGGTCTCGCTCAGGATCGGGTTCTTCTATGTCGGTTACGACGGCAAGGCATGTCCTACGCGCGGGAGCGTCTAACCTGGGAAGCAAAGGCGAACAGCACTACGCAGGTCCTGAATTGGGCGGTCGGTCGTGGTCCGAGGCCAGATCTCAGGCCACCCAAGGTGCTTTTTTGCGACCACAGCCCTGCCTAGATGAAGCTGAGCATGTCTCGCTCAGATGTCAGCATCAGCTGCGTTCTTGGAGAAAAGTATGAAAAAGCGTATCAAGCAATTTTTGCGTCCGGTGATTCAGCGGAACCTTTCGCCGAAAACTGTACAAGCTCTTAGGTTTCAACTTTGGTTGATTTCGTCTTACTACCCTCGACTCATCGGCTCCAGAATCGTGAAGCGTAGGGCAAAGGTCCGCGCATTTGGGGGGACCCGGTCGAGCCTTGTGGAAGAACTTCGAGCTGTAAATCTCATGAGTCCTCAAGAGACGTGCCTCGTGATGGCGAAGTGGGGAAGCGACAAGGCCCGGAACGAATACACACCCTTGTATTCCGCTCTCTTTAGGGGACGATTTGATCGGCCACTGCGGATCGTTGAGCTCGGCCTAGGCACAAACAACCCGGAAATGTTGTCGAGCATGGGAGTATTCGGAGCCCCTGGTGCTTCACTCCGGGGATGGCGTCAGCTCTTCCCGCATGCGCTTGTGTACGGAGCAGACGTTGATCGTGGGATCCTGTTCGAAGAAGATCGGATTAAGACTTTCTATTGCGACCAGCTAAATCGCTCTTCGATCCTCGAGTTGTGGTCACAGGAAGAACTGCGGCGCGGCGCAGAAATTATCATCGAGGATGGCCTGCATACCTTTGAAGCCAACATCTCCTTTTTGGATGCGTCTCTTCCACATCTGCAGCTGGGTGGCATCTACGTCGTCGAGGATGTCGGCTGGGACAGCTTCGAGCAGTGGAATGATCGTATCGAATCGATTTATCTGAAGCAATACCCGACATACGAGTTCGCATTCGTGGTCCTATCAGATCGCGGGTACAACAACCTGCTGGTAATTCGCCGGATGCCAGACAAGCCCAAGGCCAAGACTACCCGGGAGGGAAGCGAGAGCCGCACCGAGGTAGCCGATGACGCGCAGCCATCCCTTACGCCGCGATGATTCTTATGTATTTGAGTTTACGGGCCGGCGCCCTTGTTTCTTGTTTCGAGAACATTCGACTAAAACACCGATCTGACGAGAATTCAAACCTTGCTCTATCCGCAAGAAGTGTGATCTCCGTGATTGGAAGTGCTTTGGAGAGTTGTGGTCGGCTTTGACGAACAGCCCGCAGCGTCTTAAGCAACGCTTCCTGTTGGGCACGCTGGGCGGATGCTGTTGGCGGTGAAAAAAAGTACAGGCGAATTAAAAGCAGCTGTGAACCGAAACTCGCTAAGGTAAGACTGCGCTTTACAGTGACGGCGACGTAGGAGATGAGATTTCTGCAGTCTAGTGTAGTGATACTTGGTCAAAAGTGCACACTGCAGTCTGGATGACCGCTCCGTCGGTTTTCGGAACGGTTTCACCTTGGTGGAAGTTTTATTGACGAGGAGTTATTTCGATGTCACGACCGTGGAATCCGCACGAATTCGACGCAGCATACGAGCGCTTTGTGTGCCAAAAGGAATTTCAATTTGGTGGCCTAGACTATTATCATCGCTACCGCTCGCGCTACAAAGAATGCATCCGGCGTTTTGCCGCGCTCGCTCCGTCTCGTCCAGTTGACGTACTGGATATCGGGGGCGGCCAGTTGGCTTTAATGTGCACCAAGTTGTGGAAGGACCGCGGGGTGGCCGCAGACCTTCCAGGACCGCACCTCGACTATATCGCCAGCCTTGGGGTCGAAACGCTGAACTGGAATTTGTGCAAGTCCGATCCTCCTTTCACCGGCAGGTTCGACTTCGTTTTCTTTTCCGAAGTGATTGAACACTTGCCAATTCCTGGCCACTTAGTGCTGGAGCGCATCAAAAAGATCCTGCGACCTGGCGGTGTCATCTTCTGTACTACTCCTAATCTCTATCGACTCCGCAACGTCGTCTACATGGCGCTTGGCAAGCGGATCTTTGACCATTTTCAATATCCGGACAAGGAAGTGGCGCTGGAACACGTACTGGAATACAGCCGGGACCACCTCGACTGGCAGTTCAAGAGAGCAGGATTTGCCAAGTACGAAGTCGAGTATGTTCATTTCCACCATATCCCGACCAAGCCAATTCACCGGCCAATTGCTCTGCTCGGCTATCCGCTCCATCTGCTTCCCCGCTGGCGTGACGGCTTGATAGCGACAGCATATGCACCCGCCGAGAGTTGATTTGGCGGGAGATTATCCCGACTCCCCCAACAAAGTTGAAACTCGCTATGCGAACAAATTTTTTGCTGTGTACAGATTTTTGTTTCATACACGATTTGTAAGCCACCCGCGTCTTGGAATCGATATTGCTTTTAGATTGAATAATTCTCCAGCTTCAAGGACTGATTGCAGTACACCCAATATGGTCTCGATTTCCATGTTCACTCGGAGTCTTCTAGGCTCCGGATAGGTCGCCGAGTGCAAGAAATTGATACCCTCATTTGCTCAGCGAGTGACCTTCGTAATAAAGAGATGTTACCAATGGCGATATTCCTGTTAGGATCTTGCTATAGCAATGCAGAGCTTGTAATTCAGAGGCAGCTTGGAATGAAGCATTTTGGCCGATACTCTTTCGTCATTTTTGGCGCATTGCTATTGCTTTCAGTCTTTGTCCACGGGCAACAGCCTTGGTCTAACATTCTTTCTTCGAGCCGGGCCAACAATTGGTCAAATGCGGGACTGCCTGCTACGCTGCCGGATGGAGAAACTACTCCGAACCCGTGGACGCCGCCGACTAGAACACAATGCGGGAGCACAATTTCGGGAGGAACTTCCGGCTCTCCTACTCCAGTCTCTACGATCAATACGGCAATGGCAGTATGTCCTGCCGGAACCTACGTTCTGCTCGGCAGTGGGTACTTCGCGGCGGCAAATACATATCTGAGCATGTACGCTCAGAACGGGGTCAGCGTCCGTGGCAGTGGCCCTCAGTCCACGATCCTTACCATCACTGGAAAAGGGGGGATTGCGTGGACACAATCATGGGGGGCGGGCAGCGCAACGTGGGCTTCAGGCTATAGGTCCGGCTCAACTTCGCTGACATTGACGGGCGCTATAGGCGCTGTTTTGACGGTAGGTGCGCTCCTCAACCTTTCGCAATGCAACACTGGTTTAACTGGTTCTGGATGCACGACTGGATCGCCCACAGATAACGGCGGTCTGTATATCTGTGGATCGGGAGGTTCCTGTTCAACTAGTCCGGGGTCTTATATTGAGAGCCAAACTCAAACTGTCTATGTAACCGGGGTCACTGGCACTTGCTCAAATTCCTGCACAGTGACTTTTTCCCCCGCAATCTACATGCCGAACTATGCAACCGGTAACAGTCCTTCTGCGACGTGGCAGGTTTATTTCACTAATCGCAGCGTTGTAGCCCCTTATGGGAACGGGTTAGAAGATCTGACCGTTTACCTTGATGCCCCGACTTCCAATCCAACCATTCTGTTCAACAGTTACGCGAATTGGATCAAGGGCGTTAGGATTATAGGGAATAACGGCGGCAATAAGAATTTCTTGATAAGTGGCGATAGAAACCTTGTTTTCAACATCTACTCTTATGAGGAAATTCCTGACGCCATCCAATCCGGGGATGGATTAAATTTCTTCTACACCGGCTCGGATAATCTGATTCTCAACTACATCTGTGGCGTCGGTGACTGTGCGGAGGGAGAGGGAAGTAGCAATGATGTTTTGGCTTACGGATACTCACGCGACGGCAATACCGGATACTATGCCGCTTATACGCTTCAGCACGTTCCGCTTGATGCTTTTAGCCTTTTTGAATCCAACGAGCAAAGCGACATTGACGATGACGATACTTGGGGAACGCACGTTCTCAACACGTTTTTCCGCAATCAGCTTTCCTGCGGCGACCCTCCTTATGTAATATCAGGCGGGGGCAACGCCCATGGGCTAGAAATTGGGTCTTTTTCGCGGGTCGATAACGTCGTGGGAAACGTCATCGGTGCTTCCGGAAACTGTACTTCCTATTTAGGCGAGTCGGCCTCGGGCTATGTGTATGATGTCAACCCCGCAGGGACAGACTCAGGTACGCTTCAATCCTTGCTGCTATGGGGCAATGTAAGTACAGTTCGGCAAGCCTCAGATACTCCGGCAAGTTCCGGCGTCCGGTTCGTATCCTCAGAAGTGCCAACGTTAAGCAGCATTATTGGCTGCGCAACTTCAAGCCAGTGCAACAATTTGAGCGGCTTTGCGCAGACGGCTCCGGGCAACGACAATCTTCCATGCTCTTTCTTTGGTCTGACTGGAACTTCAGCGAGTTGCACACCTTTCCCTAGCGGGGGAACAGGTCTGAGTTGGTGGAAGGTGTGCACAAATTGGAATACGTTCCCAACTTCTTGCTCCACGACTCAGACACAGCCTTTCCCGGCAGCGGGGCCGGATGTGAGCGGCGGTCCTTATGTGAACGGGCACGCCTACGACATTCCGGCGGCGGTTGCGTGGAAGTATCTTCCGGTGGATCCGGCTTGGCAGAATTCCTACACGATTGCGTCGTCCTCATGGTCAGGCGGCGTAGAGACCCTGACGTTTGCTTCAGGCGTATTACCTCCAGTGCATCATTTGATGGGACCATTTCAGTTGAGCGGAGTGAATTCGGCTTGCTCGACAGGAGCCACTTTTGGCAACAACAGCGAAATCCTGATGACCGGATCGACTTCGACCAAGGTAAAGTACGCGCTCGCTTCGAATCCAGGCGTAAGTTGTACGGGCACCATGAGGTTTCCTGACGTGCGCGAGTTCGATGAACGTGTGTACGGATGCGACGCAGCATCGGGAGCCCCAGGTTGCCTTACCGGCGCCGTCATTAAGGTTCAGTGATTAGCTTTTATGTGCCAAATTCGGCGAATGAAAGCCAGATTCGGCCAATTGCGAGCAATTTTCATCCAGATCTAATTGGATCCCGCCGTGAATCAGGGACTGCGTGTCTCAAAGAGCTGTTGCGTCTTGTTGAGGAGCAGCGTATCTGATCCAAAACTGCATACTGCAGGCATTGCGATTGCCCCCAAATGCCTTCAGCCCCACAACACTTACCTACTACCCAATTCACGGAGCTTACGCCACTCCATTGATATCGTCGCTTGCGGGATTCCCGCATTGAGACGGTTGTCAACGATGCTTTGAAGCCGGTTGTTTGTCTTCCGAATCAAAGGTATCGCGACCTGATCGGCCATTCGGAGGAAGGAAATCATTTTGAGAATAAGTGTCTTTGGTCTTGGCTACGTAGGAACTGTGTGTGCCGGGTGTCTTGCGCACGACGGTCACGACGTTATCGGCGTGGATCCCGTCCCTACAAAGGTGGACCTCATCAACGAAGGCCAATCTCCTATTATCGAGGCTGAGATCGACACGATCGTTTGCGCAGCAGTCAAGTCAGGCAGACTTCGCGCGACCAGCGACCAGAATCAGGCAATCCGCGAGACTGACCTGTCTTTTGTTTGCGTCGGTACACCGAGCCAGGTCAATGGCAATCTGGACCTGACGTACATCCGGCGCGTTTGCGAACTGATCGGTAAAGCGCTCACACACAAGCAGAGCCGCCATACGGTGGTCATCCGCAGTACAGTTCTGCCCGGCACTATGCGGCAGATCGTTATTCCTGTTCTCGAAGAGAGTTCAGGAAAAAGGGCGGGCGTTGACTTTGGCATTTGCAATAACCCTGAGTTCCTGCGCGAAGGTTCGGCGGTGGGTGATTTCAGGAATCCCCCAAAGACAGTGATAGGGGAAATCGATTGCGAGAGCGGTGACGTACTAGCTTCAACGTACGTAGACCTCAATTCACCCATAATACGAACGGATCTGGAAACTGCCGAGATGGTCAAGTATGTCGACAACTGCTGGCATGCGCTCAAAATCGGCTTTGCCAATGAAATCGGTAATCTCAGTAAGGCCCTATCCATTGATGGTCATCGAGTCATGGATATATTCTGCCAGGACAAGAAACTAAACATCTCTTCGGCATATCTCGTCCCGGGATTCGCCTTCGGCGGATCGTGCCTGCCCAAGGACCTCCGGGCCCTGACATACAAGGCCAAAGTGAGCGATCTAGAACTGCCAATCATCTCGTCCATCTTGCCGAGCAATGAGATCCAAGTGAAGCGGGGATTGGAGATGGTTATGGCGGGGAACAGGAAAGTGGGCGTGCTGGGGTTCAGCTTCAAGGCCGGCACCGATGACCTGCGCGAAAGCCCGGCGATCGAAGTGATTGAGCGGCTCTTGGGTAAGGGATATGATTTGCGCATCTATGACAAAAATGTGAGTATTGCCAGCCTAGTAGGCGCGAATCGCGATTTCATCCTGAACCGGATCCCCCATGTTTCCCGTCTCATGGTCGCGAAGATGGATGACGTATTGGATTTCGCAGAGACGATCGTAATAGGAAATAAGGACTCCGAATTCCGATCCGTGAAAGAGAGGGTTCGGCTGGGTCAGGTCATAGTTGACTTCGTCCGGATTACAGACGGAAGAAGCGAAAATGGATATGACGGTATTTGCTGGTGAAGTCGATAGTGTTGGGTTTGGGAACGCGCGAAAGGTACGAACGAAGAAGCTGAAGGCAACAAGCTAAGTGCGATTTAACTGTTTCTACAAGCAATTTCTACAAATGAGCTTTCGCAGTTTCAGCTATGAACTTTCACGCATCGATAAGATTGGGTTGACCCGTTTGCAGACACGCTTACTATCTCCAGATGGACCTTGGATCGTCTTTGAGGTAGGCGCGAACTTCGGCCAATCCGCAAACAAATCCGCACAACTTTTCGCTCGGCTGAGATTCATCGTTTTGAGTGGTCGTTTTCAAAAAAAGACTGTCGGGTCTTGATCCAGCCAAGCCACAGTTCCATGGGTGGATCATCGGATCGGAACCTACATTCCGTTTGAGGGTTTCGAAGACAGAAGGACTGGTCAAGTTGATCTACTTCGAGGTCAGTTTCGTTGACATCTAAATGGGCCAAGGCACATTACGTGAGCAGTAGGAGTTCCCAATTAGTTTGGGCTTTCGGCTCTTTTCCTTTTATCAGATGTTCCGCCGAAACGGATCGTCAGCATGGACTGATGCTCTTTTCATCCATCGCTCCGTGTTTGCAGCGCTGTCGGGAGCGTTTAGCGAGCCGGTTGCTTAGAGGAGATCGTGTTGGCAGTATCAAAAGGTAAGGCGGCAAGGGGAGCGGTATGGGCGACCGGTGCGAATATTGGGTGCCAACTCTTAGTCCTTGGTTTTTCATTTGCATTAGCCAGGATATTGGCCCCCCCGAGTATTTGGGTTGGTTGCTCTTGCATGGGTATACACCGCCTTCATGCAGGTTTTTGTTACGCAGGGATTTGGAATGGCGATCATTCAGCGCCAGGATCTGGAAGAAGAACATTTGGACTCTGCTTTCTGGATTGGGGTCGGCACGGCACTGCTCTTCTGCATCGCAAGCAACCTGCTTGCGGCGCCAATCGCGCATATTTTCAAGGAACCCAAGCTTGCGCCAGTAATTTGCTGGCTTTCTCTTTCGATGGTATTCGGTGCCCTTAGTGCAGTACCAACCGCAATACTGACCCGGGATATGGAGTTTCGCCCACTTGCGATACGCAGTTTGATTTCGACCGGAATCGGCGGAGCGGCTGGAGTCGCGATGGCTATCGCTGGGTGTGGTGTTTGGAGCCTCGTCGGACAACAACTCATTGTCTTGGCACTCGGCTGCGTCTGTTTATGGTTCGCGGTTCCATGGCGGCCGCGCTTCCGGGTTTCCAAGCGACACCTCCGCGATCTCTACGGATTCTCGCTCCAAATAGCTGGGAACGATGTTTTGTGGTTTTTCTCAAAAAGATCTGATCAGACGATGGTGGCTTACAGCTTTGGGCCGGATGGTCTTGGTCCTTATTCCCTTGCCAGTAAGATAGTGATGTTTCTAAATGACGCGGTTGTCGGTCCGCTCCAATCCGTTGCCCTTCCGGCACTTTCCAAACTCCAATTGGCCCCCGAAGAGTTCGAGCGTGCCGTTTGCCGTTATTGCGAGATCTCTTCGTTTCTCGTGTTTCCCCTTTTTGCCGGAATTGCTGGCGTGGCGCCCGAGCTTGTGCCCCTCCTCTATGGAAGTAAGTGGGGCGCAGCTGTTCCCCTCTTACAAGTACTGGCCATTTACGGGGCGGGCCTGACAGTTTTCAGTTTTACTTTTCCGGCGTTGGTGGCCAAGGGCCGAACGGGGCTCCAGCTGATAACGAGCACAATCCTTTCGGTTATGACAGTGGCGGGCTGCATGATTGGTGCGCGATTCACCCCGAAGGCAGTGGCTTTCTCTTTGATCGCAAGCTATGTACTTTTTGGGATTGGCCTTTTACTGATAATGAGACGTGTTCTTCAGATAAGGCCGGTTCCTCTGATCAAGAGGATCGTTTATCCGGCAACATCCTCACTTTTCATGCTGGCTGCAGTTGCCCTCTTGCGACTACAACTTAGAGGATGGCTCGCGTCGCCAATTACTCTTTGCATTTCTATCGTCACCGGGGTAATTCTGTACGCTGGAGCCGCGCGCATTTTCAGGCCAGATTTGATCAGGACGATTCAGGACGCATTTAAAGCAAGCCTGCATCGTACGGAGAATTCGCTACGGCCTCCCGAGGCATTCGAACTCGAGGAGGAACTCGCCTCCGCCTCGACAGGACTGTCTGAAGTGTAGTTGTTCAAGAGAGACCGTCCGATTGAATCGTCGCGCGGATCTCATTTTCGAGGATTGTGATCTAGGGGTTGCCACCGGAGAGGTTGCAAAAGAATGATTTCAAATAGCTTATATCGGTCAGTGAGGAATCGGCTTAACTCATCTGCGATTCGTCGCGGCTACTGGGCTTTTGCAAACAAGGAAACGCTCATTCTGAGCAAGCGAGAGGAGAACTTCTATCGCAAGCTGCTCGCTGGTATGAAATGCAATGATCTGATTTTCGACGTAGGCGCTAATGTGGGAGCAAAAACGGATGTTTTCTTGAGACTTGGAGCACGCGTAGTAGCAGTTGAGCCCGACGAAGCATGCCTTGAGGCTCTACGGGATCGATTCATACGATATCGATTTAGTCCCCGACCGGTGACTCTCATTGGCAAGGCAGTCAGCGAGCAAGTGGGAACCATTAAGCTTTTTGTTGATGGACCTGGCTCTGCCGTGAATACGGCTAACGAGAGATGGGCGAGGCATTTAAAGGAGAACAAGGAATCGTTTAAAAATGAGCATTGCGGACTAGAGTTTTCCCGGACTAAGAATGTCGAAACCACGACGCTGGAGGATCTGGTTGAACTTTATGGTTCGCCCATCTTTGTAAAAATCGATGTCGAGGGGCATGAATTAAGTGTCTTGCGTGGTTTGCGACGGCCTGTCCCATTTCTGTCGTTTGAAGTGAATATGCGTGTATTCAGACGGGAAGGTATGGAGTGTGTCAAGGCGCTTCAGAAGGTTTATCCAGGGGGAGCATTTAACTATACGCCCGATTGCGCCTCCGGCCTTTTCCTTCGGAATTGGCTTGGGTCAGAGGAGTTTAGTGCGGCCCTTGATTCCTGTTCTGAGGAAACGATCGAAGTGTTCTGGAGAAGTAACTGACGTAGGTGCGAACATTGGCCAATCCCCAAACAAAGAGCTGGCTCAGCAAATTCGGACAGGTGTTGAAGTGGAGGTTCTGTTCTTCAGCAGCCTAAGATGGCTGAGACGAGGAGAGCAGATGAGCAGACGTCCGCGCAGGAACTATTCGGCGGCGTTCAAGGCGACGGTGGCCCTGGCCGCAGTCAAGGGTGAGAAGACTTTGGCCGAATTTGACGAGCGGTTCGACATTCATCCCAACCAGATCACGCAGTGGAAGAGCCAGTTGCAGGAGGGCGCCGCGGGCGTCTTCGGCAAGGCCCGAGCGGAGCAGGCCGCTCCGGTTGACCTGAAGGCACTGCACGCCAAGATCGGCGAGCTAACGCTGGAGGACGACTTTTTAGAAGGGCGCTGACCAAGGCGGGATTGCTCAGCGTGTCTGGCTGCTGTGGTCGATTGGTTCAGCCGCCGCGTGCTGGCATGGAAGCTGTCGGTTACCATGGAAACTAACTTCTGCATCGAAGCACTCGAGGCCCTTCCCACAAATGAAAGGCCGGAGATCCCCAACACCGACCAGGGAAGTCAGTTCACCAGCCAGGCCTTCATCGCGCGGCTCAAGAACGAAGGCATCAGGATCAGCATGGACGGCAAGGGCCGCTGGCGCGACTACGTCTTCGTCGAGCGCATCTGGAAGTCGATCAAATACAAAGAGGTTTACCTGCACGCTTACGCCTCGGTCAGCGAGGCCCGTGCACGAATCGCAAAATACATCGAGTTCTACAACTCGATGCGCCCACACTCCAGCCTGAAAGCGCAAACACCCGATCAGGTATACTTCAACCGCCTGCCAGAACCCATGGCAGCCTAAGAACAAAAGCAAGAACAAGAACTTCCAATTAAGGAAAAAGCAAATACTGTCCGAACTACCGAGTCCACCTCTTACCAAAACAATGAAATCTACCCTAAACCCCAAAGCCTTGTTCTAATTCAGATCGCGAAGCAATGATCAAGAACGCCAGCCACTTACTGGCATTGGTTCGGAAGTGCGACCACGAATGGATATGACCGAATTCTCTATTGCTGACAACGTTCTCCGCGAAGCGATCCCAATTTCGCTTGCGCCTCCTCTGCGCGTATCGATCCTCACGGGTGGCGTTGATCGGCCTTATGCATTCGGACTTACTATGGCGCTCCTAAAGAAGAATGTTGGGGTGGATGTAATTGGTAGCGAATTCATCGACAGTTCGGAGATGCATACGACGCCCAATCTGAAATTCTTCAATCTTTGGCCCAACAAGCGCACTCAGTCGGGTAGAGCGGTCAAAGTGTGGCGAATCTTACGGCACTATGCTTCTCTTCTTCGTTATTCCGCGAGGGCGACTCCGAGGGTCTTCCACATTCTTTGGAACAGCAAGGTTCAGCTCTTCGACAGGACTTTCCTGATGTTGTATTACAAGGCGCTTGGAAAGAAAGTCACTCTCACTGCGCACAATGTTAACCAAGCAAGAAGAGATGGCAATGATTCGGTTTTGAATCGCATCACGCTCAGAATCCAATACCAGCTTGCAGACCATATTTTTGTTCACACCGACAAAATGAGAAGTGAGCTGGTTAGGGACTTCAAGGTTGCCGAGAGGCGCGTAACTGTCATCCGGCACCCTTTAAATGACGCGTTTCCTGACACCGATATGACGGTCGGTGAGGCGAAGCGGCGCCTTGGCATTCGAGATGATGAAAAAGCCATTCTCTGCTTCGGCAGGATTAAACCATACAAGGGTATTGAGCATTTGCTGGCGGCCTTTAGGCAGCTTGTTGCCCACGATTTGAATTACCGTTTGATTCTGGCCGGTGAAGTGCAGAAAGAGAATGAGGCGTATCTGGCCGGATTGATTCAATCTGTAACCCGAGAGTCGGAACGGGCGCGGATTCTTTTCAAGACTCAGTTCATTCCTGATGAGGAGATGGAAATCTATTTCAAAGCTTCGGACGTTCTGATTCTTCCCTATAATGAGATTTTTCAGAGCGGAGTGCTCTTCTTAGGGTACAGTTTCGGGTTGCCAGTGATCGCGACCGATGTCGGTTCGTTTCGGGAAGAAATAGTAGAAGGCGAGACAGGTTATATATGTATGCCCTCTGACCCAGCGGACCTTTCCGCAAAAATCGTGACTTATTTTGGAAGCGAACTTTACCGGGACCAAGACACTCGGCGACAAAAGATCCGGGAACACGCCGAGACTCATCATTCTTGGGGTGCTGTTGCCGACCTAACACGAAATGTTTACGTAGAACTGCTAAGGAGCAATGTGGCATGAAGCCTCTACTGTCAATTCTCATTCCTGCATACAGTGCGGTGCGCTGGCTTAGTGACACGCTTCATTCCGCTGTGGCGCAAACCTGGGTTAAGAAGGAAATCATAGTCGTCAACGACGGCTCGAAAGTACGGTTTGCGCCTGGAGCCAAGGTTTAATACCGTGATGCGGGGCCAACCAGCCTGAGTTACAGGGGAGCGTCTAACCGGCAACTCGGGGCACAGTGGCTCTCAATGGAGATGCATATTCGCTATTTGCGCTCTCTCGACGACAGCAGCAGAGCTAGAGATGCATGCATTCGCTATTTGCAGGATTGATCCGCAAGCTTTTATCCACAACGGATGGATATCTTCGAACAATAAAATGAGATGGCAAAAAGCTTGGGAAGGACAATACTAGCACCTCGGCTTTCCTGGAAATATTCTTGGATCAGAACCATTTTCGGGTGGTCTGTGGCGGGGCGCGCACAAATGAGACTCTCGGGACTTAAGTGGTCGATCGAAAGATTTTGGGATAGGCTGCTCTTCCGCATGGGGAATAGAAGGCAAGAAGATGATTTGACAATCTGATAGTCTTCTTCGATTGTTGCCTCAAGGAAGATTACTCCAGAGATCTTTGCGGTCTCATTAGCAACAGATTCGTCCAGATTTCACAATCGAAATTGAAAAAGGGTTAATCTAATGATTATTACCAGCACTCCTCTTCGCATTTCGTTCTTCGGCGGAGGCACAGATTATCCGGTATGGTACCGCGAGCACGAAGGCTCGGTATTGTCCACCACGATCGACAAGTCTTGCTTTATTTCGTGTCGCTGGCTGCCGCCTTTTTTTGAATATCACAGCCGCATTTCGTACACAAAGGTTGAGAATGTCGCGACTAACAGCAGCATTCAACACCCTTCAGTTCGCGCCTGCCTTGAGCACTTAGGCATTCACGAGGGAGTTGAGATTCACCACATCGCCGATCTCCCGGCCCGCACCGGTCTAGGAACCAGTTCCGCCTTCAGCGTCGGATTGCTCCTTGGACTCCACGCACTCAAAAATCAAATGCGCGACAAGCGGACGCTTGCGGCGGAAGCGATTCATGTTGAGCAGGACCTCCTGAAAGAAGCGGTGGGCGCTCAGGACCAGGTGAGCGCCGCGTATGGGGGATTCAATCGAATCCATTTTCGAATGGATGACTCGATCGACGTAAATCGAGTCCTCGCCCCTCATGATCGAATTCACGAATTAGAGCAACATCTGGCCTTGTTCTTTACAGGATTTTCCCGCACTGCCTCCGAAATAGCGCAAGAGCAGCTGAAAATTACTCCGCACAAGACGAAAGAACTGCGCACAATGCTTCAGATGGTGGACGAAGCGGAAGAGATCGTTGTGAATCCAAATCGGAATATCATCGAATTTGGAGACCTGCTTCATGAGAGCTGGACGATAAAGAGGTCGCTGACCCAGAAGATTTCAACTCCCGCCATCGACGAAATTTATGAGGCAGGCCTCGCTGCCGGTGCCCGCGGCGGCAAGTTGCTGGGTGCCGGTGGTGGTGGATTCATGCTTTTCTTCGTACCCCCTGAGAGGCGCGCAGCATTGAGGCAGCGCTTGAAAAGACTCCTGTGTGTCCCTTTCAGTTTCTCAACCAAAGGCAGCGAAGTTGTAGTTTATGAGCCGGAAGA
>Ga0206872_10105_pt2 | contig 25196 bp, 25 predicted proteins | sample Alteio_BWOrgCont_34_FD_152906 | JGI IMG/M metagenome (GOLD analysis project Ga0206872, IMG submission 152906) | Enriched cells from forest soil in Barre Woods Harvard Forest LTER site, Petersham, Massachusetts, United States -... | ecosystem: Environmental > Terrestrial > Soil > Temperate forest >... | reverse complement strand
GGCCGGGAGACCGGGACGTCTTGGCTTGGACCAAGAGCACCGACCTGGAGAAGATCATTCTCGACTTCCACAAAGGGAAGGACGGCAAATGGCTCCCGCTGACGGTGCCCGGCATCAAGCAAGGGGCATTCGAGGTCCCCAGCGGCGGCATCTCCATTGCCGGGACCATCTATGTCGTGTGCACCACCGACCACTCGGAAAAAAAGGTCATGGGGCGGTCCGTGGTTGCCAGCTCGGACGACGACGGCCAGACTTTCAAGATGCTTTACGAGTTGTCGCGCGACAAGTTCATAAATGTATCTTTCTGGTTGGCCGACGATTGGCTGTACATCTACGGGAGTGGCGACTACCGCAAGAGCAGCGTTTGTCTTGCGCGGGCGAAGCCCACGGAGATTGGCGACAGGTCCAAGCTGGAGTACTTCGGAGGCACCGAGAAGGAGCCGCGGTGGTCTCCCAAAGAGGCCGACGCCGTCCCGCTGTTTCGGCACGATGTCGTCGGGGAGTTCTCCGTTGCATACGCAAAGCCGGTCAAGCGCTATGTGATGCTCTACAACTCGGACAAGCCGCGCGGGATCACGATGCGGTCGGCCGAGCAGCCCGCGGGTCCGTGGTCTGACGGCACGGTCGTCTTCGAGCCGTGGAGCGACGATGGCGGGCACTTCATGCACATCTCAGCCAAATTCAAAGACAAGAAAGACTCGCTCAGCGATCCGAAGCGGCAAGACGAATGGGGCGGGGAATACGGCCCATTCATCATGGCCCGATTCACGAGCGAAGTCGATGGCCGCTGCCGGATCTACTACACGATGTCCACCTGGAACCCGTACCAGGTAGTCGTGATGCGAACCGACTTGGAGCTCAAGGGGTCGGCGAAGTAGCCACCCGGTAGACGGAAGGATCGGCAAAACTGCGGGGAAAGGCCGTTGACGAGGCCACATTGAGGAGCATCCTCTTCTACATGCCACGCATCCCCGCCAAATGCCAGTTGTTTCACGGCTCCTACCGTGCCTCGCCCCTAAGTCGCGGCAACCGGACAAGCGTCCGTCGTCGCGGAAACTATCGTGGTAACATCATGGACACCCGCCCGCATCCCGTAGCCGCGTTGCCGCCCCCTGGAGAGCAAGGGCCGGTCCGAAGTGGTTACGATTAGCTTGTTGGCATGGATCATTCCACCAGGATAATGGAGAGGACTCGCGCCGCAAGTGGCGGCAGCAATACTACTCGCCGACCGGCTCACTAGCAAGACATCAAGGGTAGGCCGTTGACGCCGACCGCTAAGCGCGGCATCCTCATTTTCATGGCCCGCATCCCTGACAAATGCCTGCTGCTGCACGGACCCTACCACGCGCGGGCGCTAAGCAGTGGCGACCGAGCAGACTGTTTGCTGCGCGACGCCGATGTTATCATCACAGGCTGAACATCGGCCCTATCTCGTGGCCGCGGTGCCAATCTAAAGGGCGAGGCCGGCGTCGTCCTCGGGTCGCTCCAGAAGTTTACTCCCGGGGTGACTCGGCAAGCGCCCCTTGCTCCAACCTCCTCACGCCTGGGGCTGCACTAAAGAGTATTAGGAGATCGTGCAATGCACGGGACTGAATGGGACCTGCCGCAATTGCTCCGGCCTATCGAGGCGGAGGCCTTCATGCGCGACACATGGGAGAAGCAGTCGCTGGCGGTGACCCGCGACGACCCGGCCTACTTCCACGGCTTGTTCACCCTGTCCGACGTCGATACCGTCATCGCCTTCACCCGTCCCAAGTTCACCGAGCCCGGCGACTTCAAGCCGGAAGGCGCGCCTGCACGCAACTTTATCCAGGGGCTGCTCGCCGACGACGAAATGTCGCCCGCAGTCAAGTACCCCAATGTCGCGGAGGTCCGACGTGCCTTTGACCGGGGCAAGACCATCATACTCACGGCCATGCAGTACCGCTGGGAATCAGTAGCGTCCTTGTGCAGGCGGCTGGAGGAGCGCTTCGGCTGTCCTGTACACACGAACCTTTACCTCACGCCGCCGGGGTCGCAGGGCTTCGACCCCCATTATGACACACATGAGGTATTCGTACTCCAAATCGAGGGCAACAAGCACTGGCGTGTTTACGGCGCCGGCCGCGAGCTGCCGCTGCCCCTGGAGACCGCCACCTTTAGCCGCGACCAGCTCGGGGCGCCAACCCTGGAAGCAGTGTTGCGGCCTGGAGACGTGTTGTATCTGCCGCGCGGCCACATCCACGAGGCTTTTACCTCCGACACGCTTTCCTTGCACCTCACTGTTGGCATCAAGGTTTACCGTTGGGTCGATCTGCTGCATCAGGCCATCGACATTGTCAGCGCTCGCGATGTGCGCCTGCGAGCGACCCTCCCACCCGGACTGCTGATTGGGAACGTCGCCGCGCACTCCTTGGAAGCGGACTTCCGCGAATTGATGCAGCACGTGACCGATGCCGCCCAATCCAACGAGGCGGTCTCACGGCTGGCATCGGCTTTCCTGGGTCAGCTTACGACTCTGCCCGGTGCGTCTTTCGCCGCCAATTTTGATGCCGACAAGGTTGGGCCAGATACTGTGCTTGAGCGAGTGCCGGGGGCAATGTGCAGGGTCATGACGCTGGCGGATGGGCGGGTTTGCTTGCAGTTTCCTGGCGGTTCGCTGGACGGGCCACCGAAGATTGCAAGGGCCTTGCACTTTATCGCCCGCACGTCGCATTTCGCCGTTCGAGCCATGCCGGACGACCTCACGGTTGACGGCAATCTCGTGTTGCTACGGCGCTTGGTGCGCGACAAGTTGCTTCACATTGTCGGGGCGCCGTGACCGCGGAGCGCAGCGACTGGTATGCGGGTATCGGGGCAGTCTGGCTCTTGCCCTTGCCTATCTCTTGCCTATTAACCGACCAAAACGACCGCCGCTGCTCGGGCCTTTCGTCACATTACGCCTACGAGCCTCACAATCGTCGCCCGGCTTTCAGCCTCATATTCTGGCACAGGTCTTGCACTGTCTGCGCCCGTAACGTTGCACAGCGGGAGAGCGGACGTCCGGTGGTCTACCTGGATTGGAGGTCGAAGACACATGCTCAGACAATCGGTTAATTGGGATTACCAATGGGGCCAGGTCATCGGCCGCGCGTGGGCCGACGACGATTTTAAGCAACGGCTGCTCGCCGACCCGGTGGAGGTTCTTGAGGAGTACGACATGCCTCCACCGGTTGGCCTCCGCATCGAGGTGCTCGAGGACCCCGATCAGGTTCCTGAGGACACCGACTCCGTCATGCACCTGGTCCTCCCGCGCAAACCGTCGGCTGCGGAACTTTCCGAGGATGAATTGTGCAGCGTGGGCGGCGCGGTGAGCGACGCCCGATGCGGTTGCGAACGGTGTCACCGCTGCGAACGCTGCCATTGTGAATGGTGCGGTGGCTGCCATCACCCGCCTCGGCCCGAAGACGATTGACCATGAATGACATCGACCTCCGACGTCCGACCGGCGACGGAGGGCGATGTCCTGGATTCTTTCCTGGCAATTGGCACCAGCAAGGACCCGAACCGCATGATCCGTCGGCCCCAATTCCAACACCAGTTTCGCGTGGAGGTCGTGCCCGGCGATGGAGTATTCCTCCTGTCTGAGCAGCATCAGACTATCCTGCAAGGCAGTCTCTATGAATTAGTAGCGCCGTGCCTTGATGGCAGCATGGTGGAGGAAGTTTGTAATCGGCTGGTCGGCCAGGCGACACCCGCTCAGATCATTTACACATTAATCCAGTTGGAGAAACGCGGTTACTTGGCCGAGGCGGACGCTCCCCGGCCAACGGCAGAGTCGGCCCTGTGGGCTGAGCAGCAGGTCGATCCGACCGCCGCCGCACGCCGCCTTTGCGAAACGTCCGTACAGGTCCGGGCCTTTGGTGGAGTGGACGCTGCCCGACTTGACGAATTGCTTCGCTTGCTCGGAGTACGCACGAATCAAGAACCGGCGCTGACCGTGGTAGCCACCGACAGCTACTTGCGCGGGGATCTTCGGGCCTGCAACGAGGACGCTTTAAAACATGGGCGGTCGTGGCTGTTGGTAAAACCGGTTGGTCGTTGGATCTGGCTCGGTCCTGTGTTCGTCCCCGGCAAGACGGGTTGCTGGGCCTGCCTGACCGAGCGCCTCCAGGCCAACGCACCAGTGCTAGCCTACTTGGAATCGAAGCGAGGCCTCACCGGAGAGACCGCCGCCCACCGCGCTGCGACGCCAGCCACCCTGCAAGCGGCGTGGGGCCTGGCCGCGACCGCCATCGCCTCCTGGGTTGGCCGCGGCGACCTGCCCCACCTTGAAGGCAAAGTCCGCACGCTGGACGTACTCACCGCCGAATCGGAAACTCATGCCTTGACACGTTTGCCGTCCTGCCCAGTGTGCGGCGAGCATGCCCAGCACGATCGGTCCGTGCAGCCAGTGACAGTGGGCAGTTGCAAGAAGAGGTACACCGAGGATGGTGGTCACCGCGCCTGCTCGCCGCAGGAGACGTTGGAGCGCTTCGGCCACCATGTCAGTGCGATCACCGGGGCGGTCTCAATGCTGGAACGCGACAGCACCGGTGACGGTGTGCTCCACGTCTACCTGTCCGGCCCCAACAACGCCCGACGAGCCCACAGCCTGCGCACCTTGCGGGCCAGTCTACGAAGTTCCAACTGTGGCAAGGGCACGACCGATGCTCAGGCTAAAGCCAGTGCCTTGTGTGAGGGTTTGGAACGCTATTCCGGCACCTTCCGCGGGGACGAGCCGCATCGCCGCGCCCGCTTTGGCGATCTGGGCGGAGCCGGCATCGCGCCAAACGCTTGCCTGCTCTTCAGCGACAAACAGTACCGCGACCGCGAAGCCTGGAACGCCGTCGGCCACCGCTTCGACGAGGTGCCGCTGCCCTTTGATCCTGAAGCTGAAATCGACTGGACGCCGGTCTGGTCGCTAACCCGGCAGGAAGCCAGATATTTGCCCGCAGCTTACTGCTGGTTCAACTACCCGCAGCGTGCCGAGCGGACGTTCTGCTATGCATGTTCCAACGGCAACGCCGCGGGCAATATCATCGAGGAGGCCATCTTGCAGGGGTTCCTGGAACTGGTCGAGCGCGATGGCGTAGCATTGTGGTGGTATAACCGAGTACGCCGGCCCGGTGTCGATTTGCGCAGCTTTAACGAGCCTTACTTGGAGCAGCTCGAGACCTTCCTTCACGCCCACCATCGCGACCTGGCAGCCCTCGACGTAACTTCCGACCTGGGCATACCGACCATCGTGGCCGTGTCTCGTCGCACGGACGGCGGCGCGGAGCAGATCTTGTTCGGCCTTGGCGCCCACCTCGACCCCCGCATAGCCCTTCTGCGGGCGGTGACCGAGTTGAATCAGATGCTTGGGCCGGTGTTGGACGCGCCGGCCGATGACCCCGGTGCCGGCTACCTTACGGACAAAGCGACACTGCAGTGGTTGCGCACGGCGACGATGGCCAACCAACCGTATCTTCAGCCGCTCGACGTCCCGCCGCGTCGCGTCGCCGACTTCCCGGCATGCCGCACGGACGACCTCAAAGACGACGTGCTGTTCTGCCAGGCGGTGGCCGAGAAGAAGGTGGGCTCGGAATTATTGGTGCTAGACCAAACGCGTCCGGAGATCGGCCTGCCGGTGGCGAAAGTGATCGTGCCCGGCCTGCGACACTTTTGGGCCCGCTTCGCTCCGGGCCGGCTCTATGAGGTGCCAGTCCAGTTAGGTTGGCTTCCGCGGCCATTGGCCGAAGAGGAGTTGAACCCGATCCCAATGTTCCTATGAGGCAAATGGTCCGTCGAATCCGTGGTGAGCAGCGATTTAGGTTTCGACGAAGTAGGACGCTGGAGCAACCCATGGACCCGGTATGGGTTTTGACGTTGCCGGAAAATGTAACGGTCGCGGCTGATGCCGACGACGAGTTTACGCTGCACAGCCCGCACTCCACGCTCAGATTGCGGGATTTGGCGCCGGGGCACCGAGCCGCACTGCGGCGCCTGACGGCGCCAGGCGAAAGTGCCGGACGGCTGGCCGATTATGTCCGAGAGGTTGCCGGGCCTGCAGCACTTGCCCTCTGGTATTACCATCTCCAGAGCCTAGCCCAGCGGCGTTTACTGCGTTTGGAAGTCCACGCCGGCAGCACGCGGCTGGCCACGTTGGAGCCCACTGCATCGTCATTTATCCTGCCCCCAGCTGGAGCCCAACGGGGACGTCCCTATGTGCTTTCTCGCTTCGCCTGGCTCCAACGACGCGGCGACGTGCTCGCCCTTGAATCACCACTTTCTGCCGCCCGGATCGTCCTGCATGACCAGCGCGCGGTCGCTCTGATCCATGTCTTGGCCCGGCCCGGTACGGCAGCAGAAATCGCGGGGCGCGTTCCCGATCTACCGAGCGACGTCGTGACGCCGTTGCTGGGCCTATTGGCGCATGCCGGCGCAGCGTCCGCGATTGGCGAAGACGGGGCAAGCGCGGAGGACACCGACCCCGCCTTGCGCTGTTGGCAGTTCCACGACCTGCTTTTTCACGCCCGCAGCCGTGAAGGACGGCACGACGCCGCGGTGGGCGCCACGTATCCCTTGGCCGGACAAATCGAACCGGTGGCCGCCCTGCAGCAAGAAACCGCGGAAGAGGGCATCGCCCTTTTCCGCCCGGAATTGGACATGCTGCAAATCCAGGATCCACCCTTCGCATTCGTGCAGGAACGCCGCCGCTCCGTCCGAAATTATGCAGCCGAACCGATAACTCAGCGCCAGCTAGGCGAATTCCTGTACCGCGTTGCCCGAGTGCGTGATTGTCACCGCATGGAGGTTGCGACCCCGGCGGGGCCGGTGCAGATGGACTTCGCACTGCGTCCATACCCAGCAGGGGGGGCCCTGTACGAACTCGAGGTGTACGCCGTCGTGGGCGCCTGTCGCGGCTTATCGTCCGGGCTTTATCGCTACGATGGGCTCGGCCACCGGCTCGTGCGTCGCGCCCCGCGGACCATTGCAGTCGAACGGCTCCTGGCCGACGCCGCCCTGTCCGCAGGAGTCAAGTCGACGCGCATGCAGGTCTTGTTAGTGCTGGCAGCCCGGCTGCCCCGAGTCGCGTGGAAATACAGCAGTCTAGCCTACGCTTTGGTCTTAAAAAACGTGGGAGTGCTCATTCAGACGATGTACCTGGCCGCCACAGCCATGGGCCTGGCCCCCTGTGCTGTTGGCCTCGGCGATTCCGATCTGTTCGCACAGGCCACTGGTGCGGACTACTACGCCGAGACATCAGTCGGCGAATTCCTCCTCGGAAGTGCACCCTATGAGGAGGAATGGTGAGGAACCCAAAGTTGGAGGGCGGTTAGAAAGGCGTGGCATGCACAGCATGCCCTACAGTCACGGTCACGAATTCGTAGGGCATGGTATGCACGCCGTGTCGTCTGTTTAGACATCGTTTTGAATCCGAGGGTGCTAACCGGACTGTCTCGGCTGCCGAGGTGGTCCCGAGAGCGAAGTGGTTCGTTGGCGGCCGCCATAAGGCGCGTCGCAGTATTTCACCTTCGCCCATTTACTGGAGGAAGGCTCATGAAGAAGTTTGGTACCGTGCTAGTCATGGCATTTTTGGCCGTTGGCTTGTCTCAGGCGCGCGCCGAAGATGCAAAAGCAGACCCGACGGCCGATTTGAAAGCGCTGGATGCGAAGCTAACCGACGCCTTCAAGGCCCGTGACGTCAAGACACTCGACAAGTTCACCGCCGATGACTACATCGAGATCGACCCGCGCGGTGGAGTCCACGACAAGAAGCAATTCCTCGATCACTTGACCAAGGGCACCGCCAAGTTTACAGAGCTAAAAGAGACGGACGTGAAGGCTAGAGTCTTCGGGGACACTGCCGTACTTACCGGGCTGCTTCAATTAAAGGGCATGGTGCAGGACAAAGATATCAGCGGCGAGTACCGTTGGACACGCGTCTACAACAAGAAGGGTGGCGAGTGGCAATGTGTGAGCGAGCAGCACACCTATGTCCACCCCAAAGAAGAGGCAAAGTGACGAGGACGAGTGAATAGCAGGCCGGCTCCGCTGCGCGGCGACAATGGGTTGCAACCATCATCGTGCGAAGGGAACCGGCCTTAATCCACCGCCCCCCGCTAATGCCAGCTTGTAGGGCCCGCCAGCCGTCACCGCGCCGCGACCACTTCCGCCCGGTCGTCTTGGGAGGCCGATGCACGCTTAGCGACCTCAACTTATTGCGTGCGACATTTCGCAGACACCCACGTATCAGCTCAGTGGCCCGACGCCGTCCCCGCCGAGGTGACTCGCTGCCGTAACGAGGGCTTTACCCTCGTAGACACCGCCTCTTCCAGTCCCTCGTTAGGGTGGCGACCTATCCATTATTTCCCTTTGCGCGGGTCACCCTTTGGATCGAGGTACTCGACGGCCCAAGGCCCCTCACCATGCAACTGCAACACGGTCTCACCCTTCACCCAGCCGAAGTGCTTCATCCCTGACGCGGTCCGACCGTAGGAGCCTGCCGGCAGGGCCTTCCCCATCTTCTCGTCGAACTTTTCTCCGGTGCCCAGATAGAGCGTACCTGAGATCACCGTCACGCGCTCGTCCTTTGGATGGGTGTACGGCATCACGCGGAACCCATCGGGAAGTTTAATTCTTAGCGAATGGCGTAAGTGGCGCGCCGTTTGCTTCAAGAGTTGCAGCCAGGCCGGAGTTGGAACGGAAACCGTGCCTGACGTACCAACGTACCATGGAGGAGATTTGCAATGGACGCTATCACCGTTTCCGCCAAGTTCGCAGCCTACAACTGGTTCACCGAGATATCCTGCGGGAAACACAATTCACAGATCGAGGCTAAACGCTTCGCAGACGACAACTGGAAGTACTTCCTAGCCCACGCGGATCAAGGGCTAGGCCGTCTGCTGATAAAGTTAAGCAAAATCCCTTCGGCAAGAAACAAGCGCGGCCAGGAAGAGGCCGCGTAACAAATCACGTTGCCTTACCGAGCATCAAATCAATGCTCGCCACCATGGCATGGCGGGGTCATATCGCCTCCTTCGAGCCTGATAAAACTTGTGACCAGCAACACCCACATTGTCGCGATTGCTGAGCTTGCTTAGGGGCAGGACTGCCGTGGCCAGGATGCAGGCGTCTGGGCATACCGCAACCTGGCCTCGGACATCTTGCATCGCGAGGCCAACGAGTCGCAGTCGCACCGCCTGGCCGCCGACCGCTATGGGATCAAGCGTTCGGTTCCTGCATGGGAACGCCGTTTGATTTATGCCGGCGTTGGGAGATCGCTTGGTAAACGTTTTTACGTGTCCGATTGATCCCGCCCAGCGGGCGGTGTTCGGCCAACGTGTGCCAGGGAGTGAACGAAAGATTTTCACAGAACTGCATCTGCTCCTTTGACTCGAACGACTGGCTCGGGATGCGGATGGTTGCTACCTTTCGAAAAGGAGAAGTCGTCTCGTCCCATACGACGGTAGGGTCTTCGACTGGCATCGCTATCGGGTCAGTTTGGAGCTGAACTAAGAAGTCAAAGCGGGCCTCCCGTTGCTGCAAATGGGCCGACATCGCCGCTCGAAGCTTGTCCTTGGAGCCCGAGATTGGCAAGACAGGGGCTCCGGCCAGATCGGGGCGCGCTGAGAACTTGATGGCAAGAGGGCCAAGCTTGGAGGGCGTAGTACTCCAGTAGCGCGTTCCGAGAGGGCTGTCGGGCTTCTTGCTTCCAGCCGCCCGTAGCAGACGGAATTGTCGACGAGGGGAAAGTTGAAACTTCAGCCCAGTGCAGATCTTCCTCAGGATTCCCCCCCCCCAGTGCTCGGTCGTCCACTGCGGACTCCGGAAGCTGACGCCGGCTGAGGCGTGGCGGTGGAAGTCGCAAGGGCCGGCGGACGTGGAGTTGGGGCCAGAAGACCGCTGGTGGTAGCCGGCCGAAAGGGCCGACTCACTTCTTTCTCATCAACCTGTGCAGTTTGGGACAAGTCCGCAACATCGAGTAGCGTAAATCTGCGCGACCCGGTTTCCCATCAAGGCAAGGCAAGTGACCAAGCTGGAATGCTTTTCGGGGTAATTAGCAAGTTCACCTAGACAAGGAATCGAGGTAGGTGACCAGAAAAAGATAAACAAGGACAGAAACCGTACAAGGGTTAACCAAGAGACACCAAACAGTTCCTGCCACGATCCAGACTACTGGCCTTTGATACCACGCAGTCTTTTCGTTGTCCTCTTCGTCGTCTCGCACCATGACCTGTCCTCGCGAGGAGTGCGGCCACTCGTGCCGTCGACCTTGTCCCCACCATTGCCTGCTGATACGTTCGCCCATGCTTCGGGCAACATGGGCACACAGCAATTCTACCCGGCCGGCGCACCTGAGGCGCCAGGCTGCCCCTCGGCCCTCCACTTCACCGCCGGGTACTGTGGGCCGGGGCTGCCGCCAACGTCCCGCCGCAGCTTGAACGAAGCGGCTTTGCGATCTGACACGTGGCAGTTGTTTTCCAGCCCTTCGGGGAATTTCAAGTCGGGCGGGTTGGCAAAGGGAGGTTTGTAGAAAACTTCCACTTCTTCGCCCCACCGTACTTCAGTGGTCCCTTCCTGAATCGCCCCGTTCGTGGACTGTCCGGCAAGGACGGGGAGACATCGTACCGTGACAAACGCCGCTCCCACACCGACCACTGCTGCCACGACAGCCGCCACTGAGGCCGAAATCAGACAGATCCGCAAGGTCGCCATTGCAACTCCAAAAATGGCCGGCAGCACTCCCACCCCCAATCGCCCAAACCAGGTGAAAGCCACACGCCGGCCCACGGCTGAGGTTAGCGGAGCGGCAGCGGCGGGTCCAACAAAATTGTGGCAGGGTGGTGCATCAAGTTCCGAGTCGTTATCCTCCTTTGATTGTCCGCGATGGCGGCCTCTCCAAGGCCGTCTCAATCGCCGCCTGCAAGACGGCGAAGCTAAACGGCTTTTGCAGGATAGCCACGGCTCCCATCACCAGGGCAAAGGCCAGCAGGTCTGTGTCACAATGCTGGCTACTGCCGCTCATGGCAACGATCGGGATCGCAAGGGAATCCAGGTCAAAAGCGCGAGTCATTTCAAGGCTGTTCGTGCCCGGCATCAGCAGATCGCATAAGACAAGATCGGCCGGGTGCTGTTGAAAGCGTTGCAGCCCATCGGCGTCGTTGGAAGCTTCAATCACCTCGTAGCCGCTGAGCTGAAGCATACTGGAAAGGATCGGCCGGACCATGGCATCATCGTCCACAAGGTCCCTACCCCCGAGCCCGCCCGGCAAAATGCGGAACGCGGGATGTAGCGCGGATCGACGCTGCATTCTCCCTCGGGCTTGATCCACGGGAACTTCCGTTACTTAGGAGCCTTTTGACATGATCCCGCACGACTTGAAGGCTGTTGCATTTCCCCGGCTGGCAGATGCGCAAATGGCAGCGATGGGGAGTTGCCCGTTGACAACGCTTCGCAGTTTTAAGGCTGGGCAGAAGCTCTTTGAAGCCTGCACGCGGGACGCCCTGTTCTTTGTCATCAAGGTCGGGGAGGTGGTAGTCCTGGACGAATCCGGCGATGAACCGCGGGTGGTCCGTGTAAGTGGGCCGGGTGATTTCATCGGCGAATTGGCGCAGCTCACAGGCGGGCGTTCCCTGGTCAGCGCCGTCGCCCAAACCGATTGCGAGGTCTACGAAGTCTCCCCGGATGCCCTGAAACGGCTCATTAACGACCACCCGGACCTGGGAGACATGATTCTCCAGGCGTTTCTGGCTCGACGACAACTTCTGCGCGAGCCCGGGGCGCTGACGGGCCTGCGTGTGATCGGGTCGCGCTATTCCCAGGACACTTTCCGCGTGCGCGACTTCCTGACAAAGAACCGGCAGCCGTATACCTGGCTGGACCTGGAAGGCGATCCTGGGGTAATGGAACTACTCAAGCAGTTCCAGGTGAGTGAGGCTGACACGCCCGTGGTGGCGTGGGGCCGCAAGCTGATTCTGCGGAATCCGTCGAACAGCCAACTTGCCGAGACGCTTGGCCTGAGGGCGTTGCAGGAGCACGTGGTGCACGACCTGGTTGTGGTCGGGGCCGGACCGGCCGGGCTGGCGGCAGCGGTCTACGGTGCATCGGAAGGGCTCAAAACGCTGGTCCTGGAACGCACGGCGCCGGGCGGACAGGCCGGGCGCAGCATGCGGATCGAGAATTACTTTGGCTTCGCGACCGGGATTACCGGTGCCGAATTGACCGAACGCGCCGTCGTACAGGCCAACAAGTTCGGAGCACTCCTCCCGGTCGGCACCTCGGTGACGGTCCTTAGCTTTGATAATGCCTACTCGGTATTGCACCTCGAAGGCGGCGACACGGTGACGGCCAAGTGCCTCCTAATTGCCACGGGTGCGGACTACCGTCTGCTAAGCGTCCCCGGATGCGCGCAATACGAAGGGCGTGGTGTCTATTATGCGGCGACCGCGATCGAAGCGCAAATTTGCCGAGGATCCGTGGCGGTGGTTGTCGGCGGCGGCAACTCGGCGGGGCAGGCCGCCGTCTTCCTGTCGTCCCAGCTCCGAACCGTTTACCTCGTCGTGCGCGGCGACAGCCTGTACAAGAACATGTCGAGCTACCTGGCCCAGCGGATCGAGGATACGGCCAACGTCAAGGTGTACGTCAACTCCGAGGTGCGGCGCCTGTCCGGCGGCGGTTACCTGTGTGAGGTCGAAATCGTCAACAACAAGACGGGGGAAGTGCAGAAGCTGGAATGTCCTGCGGTGTTCAGCTTCATTGGAGCAGTGCCTCGGACCGAGTGGCTTCCCGTGGAAATCGAGAAGGACGCCAAGGGGTTCATCCGAACGGGGCCGGAACTGGCCCAGTCGCCGCACTGGCGAGTCAAGCGGCAGCCGTTCTTGCTGGAGACCAGTCGGCGCGGCGTGTTCGCTGCTGGTGACGCACGTTCGGGGTCGGTCAAGCGCGTCGCCGCCGCCGTTGGCGAGGGGTCAATGGCGGTGCAACTGGTGCATGAGTATTTGAAGGAGATGTGAGGCGTGGAAACGACTCGGCAACCCGAGATCGGGCTCGTGGTTCTTGGGCGCGGGCTCTCATATGAAGGTAAAACAAGAACATGAAAAGCGATCAAGCACCACCCGAGGCCGTGTCTGTGGTGGGCGACGAACTCCAGGCGGCGGTCGCCGAGGTAGCGGAATCCCGAGGGGTCCGTTTGTTTCACGAAGACGCGAGGCGGAGATTGTTTTATCTGCCTTCCGCCCGGTTTCGGACTGAATGGCGAATCGTTTCGTGATAAACCCAAATCATGATCACGCGTCGCAGTGGCACGGCATCTTCACTGCATACCCCGCAGATGGCCCTCACCGGGGAAGTCTTTGACCTGCCGGCAATGTCGCGGAGGGTGCCCATGACGATGGACGAGTTCATCACGCTAATCGAATTGAAGTCACCGCCCACTCCACCTGACCAACTGGAGGCATTTGAAGCGGAAATCGGTGGAATGCTGCCCGACGACTACCGGCAATTCCTGGTCCGAACGAACGGAGGATTTGTCCGCGGGTGGTATCGGTTCAAGGGCCGAACGCCTCGCGGGGAGATACGGTCTGCTTACCTGCACCATATCTGCGGCTTCCACGAGGAGTGGCACCTTTCGCTCCGATTCAACCGGGTTTGCAGCCTGGATCCGGAGTCAGGATTTCCCCACGGACTGCTCTGGATCATGGACGACCCCGGTGGCAACGGCATCTGTATCGGCCTGACCGGGGAACAACGGGGCAAGGTGTACTTCTGGATCCACGACGAACTGCCGGACCCAGACGAATGGGATGGCGCTGTCGAGACGGCGTGCAACGTCATCCTCCTGACCGAGTCGTTCGCAGACTTCGTTGCGGGCATCGGCCCGCGAGCCGGGGACGACTAATCTCATGGTGGTCTAATCCGCATCGGCCGCACGGCGTCGGCAGTGTTGCCGAAGCGGTTTGCATAGGTCGGGCTTTTGGACGAGAACAACACGCACTATCGCAAGGTGCAGGTGGGCCACGATTGCGGCGCCGAAATCGAAATCGTAGCGGGCTGGAGGGCGGCGAGAGAATGTCGACCGCTCCGGCCTCACCCGTGTCCACAAGATCGTCGGGCAAGTAGTCGGCAAAGAAGCAAACGAACACTTGCAATGGGGGTTGGATTCGCGTCAATTGGAATCGCTCAATCTGCGTTCGCATCAGCGCTGTTTCACAGGAGAAATCGCAATGGCGGACAGGACAGATCTAAAAATGATTGAGGATCCGCCCAAGGCCATTTCCAGGCGAGACTTCATTATCGGTGTCATAGCGGGCGGAGCGGCAGTCTCTGCAGGATACTATTTGTTCCGCGCTTCGACGCGACCAGGCCAGAGGGCGGCGGCTGGCGTGCGTGAACGGCTCATCTCCCTCAACGTAAACGGGCAGCAGCGCCGGGTCGATGTGATGAACCAAGAGACCTTGGCGACGACGCTACGTTACAAGCTTGGCCTAACGGGGACCAAGCTTGCGTGCGATCGGGCCGAATGCGGGTCCTGCACCGTCTTGATCGACGATGTGCCGCATTATTCGTGTTCCGTGTTAACTCACACCGTACGTGGGCGGAAAGTCCACACAATAGAAGGGCTGGCGGCCGCTGATGGAGAATTGCACCCGCTCCAGCAGGGGGTCGTCGACGAACAAGGGTTCCAGTGTGCCTTTTGCATGCCGGGTTTCATCATGTCTGCGGTTGGATTTTTGAAAACCACACCCAATCCGACGCGGTTGGAGCTAGCTCACGGCGTGTCCGGTAATCTGTGCCGGTGTCAGGACTATGACAAGATTCTTACCGCATTGATGCGGGGCGCAGAGAACATGAGGAGGGCCGCCCATGCCTGACCAAGAATTCGGCGCTGGCAAGAAGCTGATCGGCAAGAACTACCAGACCGCCGATCTGTATGCGAAGGTTACCGGGAAGGCGAAGTATGCAGAGGACTTTCGCGCCCCAGGCATGCTGTTCTGCAAGCTGCTGATCAGCCCGATGCCGCATGCCCGCGTCAAACGCATTGACACCGCGGCCGCGCTGGCCATGCCCGGCGTCAAAGCGATTCTCACCGCGGACGAGCTTCCCGCACCGGCCGATACGCTTACCGACAACGGCACCGTGATTCGGGCCAACCCGAAGAGTGAGCGCGGGCTTACCATGGAGCCGCTCTACCATGGCGAACCGATTCTGGCGGTGGCAGCGGTTGACGAGCTTACGGCCGCTGAGGCGATCGAAGCCATCCATATCGATCTCGAGCCGCTGCCCTTTGCGATCGATCCCCTCGATACGTTGCGGCCTGGTGGGCCGAACCCGAGACTGGAGGGGAACATCTGGCTAAAGCCAGCACCGACCGAAAAAGGTGCAACCCCGCCGCCGCCCGACATTGGGGAACTCAAGTGGACCGATGCGGACTTCGCCGATGCCAAGGCCGGCGGTCTGCCCATGGGAAAGACGCCCGACGAATGGTCTTACGGCGATCTCGACGCCGGCTTCCAGAACGCTGCGCTGGTTCTCGATGAAACCTTTGTCACGCCGGACACCAGCCATCAAACGCTCGAGACCCGTAGCGCCATGGCATACTGGCAGAACGGCAAGGTTTACGTTCACACCGGCACTCAAAGCACCGCTCAAACCGTGCCGGCGATCGCGCGCTGGTTGAACATCGATCCAGGCAAAGTCGTACTCATCAGCGAATACACGGGCGGCGGCTTTGGCAGCAAGATCACGGGCGGCGTGTCCCTGATCATTCCCGCGCTCCTGTCGAAGAAGGCCAACGCCCCGGTCATGATGCGCATCAGCCGCGAGGAGGAAACCTACATCGGTCGGGCACGCCCCAGTCTTTTGGGCAGAATGAAAGTCGGCTTCGCCAAGGACGGACGGATCACGGCTCTCGACATGTTCGTCATTTCCAATAATGGCCCCTACGACGCACAGGGCGATGTCCCTTCATCGGGCCGCATTGTTTCGCTGTTGTATCAACCACAAGCCATGCGCTGGCGCGGGGTGACGGTGCTGACGAACACGCCGCCTCGAAGCGCGCAAAGTTCGCCGGGCGGGCTGCAGGGCATCACCATTATCGAGCCGATTATTGCGAAAGCGGCGCGGAAGCTCGGCCTGGATCAGGTTGCCATTCGCCGCATCAACTGTCCCGAAGGCAAGGCGAATTTCGGACCACCGGTTGGCGGCAAATTGCAACACGCGACCAGTGCCTTCCTGAAGGAAGCCCTTGATCGCGGTGCGGAGCAATTCAAATGGAAGGAGAAAGTAGCGCAAACTCCGAAGCGCAGCGGTTCGAAGGTGCGCGGCGTCGGCGTGTCCCTGAGTTGCTACGTCGGCGGGACGACCGGCTTTGACGGGCTTATCGTCATCACACCGGAGGGCCGCGTGCGGTTCCACTCGGGGATCGGCAACCTGGGAACAGAATCGGTCATCGACGTTCACCGCGCCGGCGCTGAGGTCCTCGGTGTGCCGTGGGAAAAGTGCGACGTCCTTTGGGGCAATACGACGCAGAACCTACCGTTTACTTGCGTTTCCGGTGGTAGCCAGACCACGCATGCCATGACGCGGGCGGCTCACGCGGCGGCGATGAACGCGCGGAAGAAGCTCCTGGAGATCGCCGCCAAGAGTCTCGGGCGCGGCAACCCGGAGGATTACGAAGTTGCGAATGAGCGTGTCGCACACAAGGATGGGGCGGCCGGCCTTACCTTCGCCCAGGCCGCTGAGCACGCGATCAAGCTGGGTGGGATTTACGACGGCCACGAGGCACCGAGCGATGTCAGCCCAATCACGAAGGCGGCCGTGGCAGCGCTGGCGGGCCAGGGGCTGGTTGCGGCTGCTCGGGACAACTACCCACGCGATGGCGTGACGTTTTCCTATGTCGCCAGTTTTGCCGAAGTCGAAGTCGACGTTGAAACCGGCAAGTATTCCATCTTGGATTTCCTCGCCTATGCCGACGTCGGCTCCGTGATTCATCCGCGCGCACTGGGCGGCCAGATCCTTGGCCGCTCGGTACTCGGCATTGGTCATGCGATTGGCCAGAAGTGGGTGTTCGACCCGCACTACGGCATTATGCTTTCGACTCGGTTCTACCAGAACAAACCGCCAACCATTCTCGATGTCCCCGTCAACATGCAGTGGGGAGCGCTGGACATTGCAGATCCGGAAACGCCGGTTGGTGCCCGCGGCATTGGTGAGCCGCCCGTTGGCGGCGGGTGCGCCTCCATCTTGAACGCCCTTTCTGACGCGCTGGGAGATGATATCTTCCGCCGTGCCCCGGTGAATGCGGACACCATTCTGACGTCGCTGGAAGCAGGGCGCCCCATGCAACATCCCTTGACGGCGCACATTTAATGGAGGTGGAAGCATGGCTGTAATCCGAGATGTCATGCCCGCTTTTGACTTGTTTCAGCCGAGTTCCATTGCGGATGCAATGAACCTGCTGGAGCAATATGGACTGGATGCCTGGGTAATGGCCGGTGGGCTCGACAGCTTTGACTGGTTCAAGGATCGCATAAAAAAACCCAAGGTAGTGGTCGACCTGAGCGGAATCGAGGAACTCAAGGGAGTTCGTGCCAGCGACAACGGTATCGAGATTGCCGCGCTCACAACGCTGACAGAAATTGTGAACGATCCTGTCGTCAAAGAGAAATACAGTCTGCTGGCGCAGGCGGCCGAATCGGTGGCCTCCCCGCAGATTCGCAATCAAGGCACTATTGGCGGCAACGTATCTCAGGACACGCGCTGTTGGTATTACCGGGCGGGCTGGCCATGCTATCGGGCCGGCGGCAACATTTGCTATGCCGACACGCCCGTGGCCCGCAACCGCGAGCATGCGATTCTCCATGCGGATCGCTGCGTTGCGGTGAATCCGTCCGATGCGGCACCGGCCCTCATCGCCCTGGATGCCAAATTTGTAATCCAAACGTCGAAGGGCGACCGGATCGTGGACGCTCAGGATTACTTCATTGGACCTGACATCGATATCACCCGGATGCACATCTTACACCCCGGGCAGCTGTTGACAGCGATTCGGATTCCAACCACATGGGCTGGCACGCAATTCTATTTTGAGAAGGTGCGGGACCGGAATGTGTGGGATTTTCCTCTGCTGAACGTCGCTTCAGCGATGGTGGTAGCCGGCGGCGTGATCGAGCGCATTCGCATTGCGGTGAACGCGGCGGCCGCTCGCCCGCTGCGGTTGCAGGCGGTCGAAGACGCGGTTGTTGGGAAGCCGCCAATCGCGGCCACCGGCGAGATGGCCGGGAACGTCGCCGTTCGCGGAGCGGTGCCCTTGCAGTTCAACGCCTACAAAATCCCGCTGATGAAAAATCTGGTGAAACGCGCCATCGGCGGCGTGGAGGAGGCCACATGGACTTCATAGAGTGGGCGAAAAATCCCTGGGGTCAGGATGTGCCCATTCACATAGCGTGGTCGCTGATCTGGATCGCGGTGGCAGCGGGCCTGAGTTTCTTCGTGGTTCACGCGGTGTACGTGCGCTATTTCGCCAAACCACGGCAGTTTGCGGAAGATGCTTCGCCTGGAACGGCAGCCCGTCTGCCCAGGCGCATTCCCAGGCACTCGTTGGTCGCGAGACTGTTTCACTGGATCATGGCAGCCAGTATGTTTGCGCTGCTTTTTACGGCGTTCCTACCGAAGGTAGGCGTCCAATTCGACTGGGTGACTTATCACTGGATCGCAGGAGCGGTGTTGACGGCTTCCGTTCTCTTTCACATCGTCCATGCATCATTCTGGCTGGATTTCTGGTCGATTTGGCCTGATTGGATCGACGTGCGGGACGCCGGGAGAAGGCTTTTGCGATTTGTGGGTTTGCGGGCGCAACCGCCGCGAAAATTCGCCAAGTATCCTCTGGAGAATAAGCTGTATCACCTGGCCATCCTCGTGACCGGCCTGTCAGCGATCGTGACCGGCGTGTTCATGATGTCGCGTGTGCATACGATCTTCTTCCCTCGAAATTCGTATCTATTCGATGACATGACCTGGGGAATCATGTACGTGCTGCACGGGTTGGCAGGAGTCAGCTTGATTGCGTTGGTCATGGTACATGTCTACTTCGCGGTTCGCCGAGAAAAGCTGCCTATCACCGAGTCGATGATCACTGGGTCGATGAGCCGGGAGTTTTATCTCAAAGAACACGATCCGAAGCGTTGGATCGTTGAGGGATCGACTACCAATTCGGCAGTGAACCCCGAGGGGTAAGAAATGCTCGCGGAAATTGGCGAACGCTGCAACGCGGTTGAAGAGTGTTACGAGTTCATGCTGGCCTATGCGGCGCAGGGGCTCGTGAGCGATCGGGGCAGCCAGTCGGGCAGCCAGCTTCGCGAGTTCCTCCAGCGGGCCATCCAAGCGATCGACGGACTGGCAGACCTTTGCAAGATTGCGGTAAGACAGGAAGGCATGGAGCCGGCCGCACGATATGAGGCGTTCCTTGCGGTGCTCGAGCGCGATGCGCGTGACGCGTTCGCCGCAATCGAACTGGTTGCCGTCCAACCGGACATCAGTTCTCAATTGATCGACAACCTGAACGCTTCGATCCATCTGCGCGCATTGCTGACGGATTTGTTTCTCATCGGCGATTTACTCAAAGGCCACAGCCGGCGTGCAGCGGCAACCAAGCATTAATATCTTGGCCGGCAGACTGAAAGCGCAGTCTAGCACTCCGTCCACCCATTCGAGGAAGTAGTGGCGCTGATACCGAATCTCTCCGCCTCGTCGCTCGGGGGCACGCCGGTCCACGGCATCTGGGACGCCTTATCGACGTGGGCCGCAATGCGATCAATAAGGTCCAGGTTTCCTGGGTCAGTCGCTGCGTCAATGCGTTCGCATGCCCGACTACAGATGGTCGAGGCGCAGTCAGCGTTTGCGGACGCCGTGACAATTAAAGGGTCCAGCCCTTGCGGTACTCGGTTTGAAGGTGCTTGGCCGCCTCGGGGACGTTTTTCACTTTGAGGTTCGGGCCGTCCCATTCCAGCTTCTTGCCGACGGCCACGGCCCCAACATCACCTTGCCCTATCCGGACTATGTGTGCGTGTCGGCGGACGGGCGGCGCATGGCCTTCGTCGACACCGACACGGGAGTGGAGCAGTCTCGCCCTGTCCAAGTAGACAGCTTAATCAGGGCTTCCCTATCTTCCAAAAGTGCCTATCGCTTCGAAGGTAGAGTGCACCATCGGTCGCCGCGGGAGTGCAGAGAATGGTCTCCTCAAACGCACAGCTATCGACGAGCTCTGGGTCATTTTCGGCGGGTCGCACGACATGAACGATGCCGTCCTCGTTGATGCAGAAGACCAGGCCTCCCGCGGCCACGAGCGAGGAGCTGAAGTTGCCCTGGAGCCGGAGCTGGCTGAGCACGTCGCCCGTCTTTAATTCGCCCACCGTGAGGATCGAGCCCCGGAGCACGTAGATCTTCCCATCAGAGACCACCGGACTCGCAGTTGTGGGGTTGAGCCTTGGTTGTTCCCAGAGGAGCTTTGGCAGCGCTGCGTCGGCCTGCAGCTCGTAGGCGCACAGGTTCTTCTCCCCCGGAACAAGTAGCATTTTGCCGCCAAACACACTCGAGGCGAAAGGGTGCCACCTGCCCTTGATCGCCCACACTTCCTTCCCGGTGAGCGGTTCGCAAGCACTGAGCTTGTTGTACCCTTGGAGCAAGGCGAGCCGGTGGTCCGGAGACTCGCCGGGAATCGAAATCGGCGATGACCAATTCACCTCACGCGGGCGGTCCTGTCGCCAGCGATTCTTCCCTGTAAGGAGATCGATGCCTGCAGCGAACGATGTGTTCTGGTTCTCACACTGAATAATGACCGTCGAGCCAATGATCAGTGGCGAGGATGCCAACCCCCTTCCGTCGGTCGCGCCGGGGTTCTCATCGGTAAGCGAGCGTATCCACTGCAGGTTGCCGTCGAGGTCCACACAGATCAGATCATTTGTGGCGAAGAGGGCGACCAGGTACTTGCCGTCGCTTGCCGGCGTCGGCGCGGCCATGCAGGTCTTGGGGTGCGAGTCAGTGGGGCCCGTCGCCCACACCGTCCGCTGCCAAAGCTTCAGGCCGGTTTTCGCATTGAAGGCCAGAACATGCAGGCGGTTTTGCTTCTCTCCGCTCGAGGCCGTCAGGAAGACGTGATTCCCGACCAGCACGGGGCTCGACAGCCCGCGACCGGGTAGATCGGCCCGCCAGGCGAGATGTTGTTTCGGCCCAAATGGCAGCGGTACCGCGTCGCCCGAGCCGACCCCAGTGGAGTCCGAACCCCGAAACTGTGTCCAATCCGCGGCCAGAGAGCCCATGAGAATCGTAATCAGGCCGGTAGCACACAGGAATCGATGCATGGGGGTCCTCGAGCTGAGATCGTATTGCCGGAAGCGTGGCCCTTGCCGAGCCGCTGACCTGGGTAAACTAAGGGCGAGGCCCGCTAAATTCATGGCCTCGCCGTGGACTGGATGGCCGCGCCGTCGGCATCGCACACACGAAGCTGAAAACGCCACAGCTTCGGCATCTGCGGTGGCGGGACATCCGTGCAGACCTTCATCAGCAGCGTGTTCTTCCCCTCGTGCAAGCGGATTTTCGTACGATAGTGGTCGAACTGCATCCCAGTGTAGGCATCCGCACGGTGCAGCGCGAGCTCCCCGTTCACCCAAAGCTTGAAGACGGTGTAGCAGCCAATCCGGACTTCGACGTCGCGGGCGGCCGCGCTCGTGAACTCCGAGGCCGCGTAGCCGACGGCCTCGGTGTGCTGCCCGACGCCGATGTTCAAATCGACGATGCCGTTCTCATCCTTCGAAACGTAGTCCTTCCAGCGAACCTTGCCCTCTTTGCCGTCGTACTCCGCCTTGAAGTCCAGGGCCTTTTCCGGAAGATAGGGCGTTTCGACACCTGCCTGTTCGACATTGGGAAACGGGCCGATGAGCTTCCAATCGAGAATAAAACCGAGGTGCTTCGCCAAATCTATCGTCTGACCGAGATCTTTCAGCCGTTTGGCGGCCTTGTCGATTTGATCCTTGTCTCTCGCGGCGGCAAACGCCATGTGGAAAAGGGATCGGGCCTCGGCTTGCTTCTCCACGTTAAAGAGCTTCTCGACACCGTCGAGCAAGCGGCCGATGGCATCCCGCCGCAGCTCTGGGCTGGGGTCGTTCACCATCTTCGGCAGGAAGCGGTCACTGACTGTCTTGTCCTGCTGCACGAGCAGATCAAACACAAGTCGCCTCGCCTGCGGATCATGACTGGTGTCAGCCAGGAAGCTCTCCAGGGCATCGGTCGGCAGCGGTTTCTTGCCTCGCTCTGCGCTATCCACGACTTCGTCTACCGCGGCTCGAATCCAGTTGCGAGCCAACGGCGTAGCTCCGTCCATCCCGGCGAGAAGCAGCGGCAACTGCTCGATCGGGGTCTTGGCCAGCACTTTCCAGGCCCGCGCCGCCTCCGCGCTTCCCTTTCCGTCGGGACCAACCTCGCGAATCGTGTGAATTGCCGCTTTCAGGTCCTCACTCTCGGCGGAGCGCACCACGGCAACAGTGACAACTGACAACGCAGTGATGACGGCTGCGAAGCGACGGATCATGAACCGACCCTCTGATTCAGCGGAGATACGAGTTGAGCAGAAGTGCCATTCTAGGCCCGGAGAACGATTCGGTCCCTAGTAAAGGTAAGGGTTGCAAGCAAACTGCCGGTCGCCTTACAATACGGCCCGATTGATCTTCTTGCCACTCTATGGGTGCGGAACCAGTTATTGACGAGGAGTGTTCAACATGGCATTGAGGGGAATGTCACTCGCGGCGGTCTTCGCGGGTCTCGTGCTGGTCTTTGGATCGACTGGCACACCTGCCACAACTGAACCTAGTCCGGACAACGACAAAGAAGCGCTGGAGCGTGGCAAGGAGTTGTTCACGCACGAATGGATCGCGGGTGATCGCCGGAGCCACGCTGGCGATGGACTGGGGCCAGTTTACAACGCACAATCGTGTGCCGCCTGCCACCGGTTAGGGGGGATCGGCGGGGCAGGGACAAACGAAACGAACGTTAGCCTGGTTTCCGTCTTTGTCGGCGCAGTATTCGATGGCCCAATGATTATTAGTGGTGTTCCGCCGGAGCCTCCCCCGTCGCTCGCGGATGCGAGGCAGAAGGTCGTCGTGGGCAAGGCGGGCCGCCAAGTTGAACTTGAGATTCCTTCGTAGGACGAGTTAGCCAAAATCCACCCGGCTTTGCGCACGCAGACTTCCTTTCCACTGCATCGCTTTGGAGTTGGGCCGGAGTTCGCCCAGTGGAAAGAATCCATCTTTCCAAAGGACAAGACCGAAACCCAGCGGCTCAACAAACGAGACTCGAATCGGCGTCACACCATGTCCATAGGCTCCAGCAAGTTGTCGCTGATTGAATCGAAGCGCAACACGCCGCCACTTTTTGGCGCGGGGCTCATCGATGCGATTCCGGACAAAGTGTTGGAAGAGGTCGCCGCCGAACAAGCAAAGGCATCTGGCGATAAGCCTAAATCTTCTGAGTTCGCAGCAATGCCCGTACGGGGGCGACTGGCGCTCCTCAAAGATGGGCGCGCAGGGCGATTTGGCTGGAAAGCCAGCGTGGCCAGTTTGCGTGAGTTTACGCTCCAGGCGTGTTCCAGCGAGCTTGGTCTGGAGGTACCGGGGTTCGCCCGAGCAGCGCCACCCTGGAAGAGCGATTACAAGGCTCCGGGAATCGACCTGACGCGCGAACAGTGTGACACGTTAACACGTTTTGTCGCCTCATTGCCCAGACCGGGGGAGCGTCCCGCGAACTCGCCGGAACAGGCTGACGCGATCAAGCGCGGACGCCAGTTGTTCGAGAGTGTCGGTTGCGCGGTCTGCCACCGGCCGAAACTCGGCGACGTGGACGGCATTTATAGCGATTTCCTGCTTCACGATATGGGGCGCGAGCTTAGCGATTCTGGGTCCTACACGGTGCTCCAACCGGAGATTGCCTCCAAAACCAAATCCAAGCAACCTCGCGCTGCCAACGAGCGCGAATGGCGTACGCCGCCACTCTGGGGCCTAAGAGGGTGTCCAAAAAGTTCGGGTAGACGCGATTTTTGGGATTTTTTATCGTCGGTGCTATGACACGGACGTCTTATCCCACTGACCTGACCGACGAGCAATGGCATGCCATCGCTGCTCTGGTCCCCAAGCCAAAACCCGGCGGCCGTCCAGCCAAATACTGCCGTCGCGATATTTTGAACGCTGTGCTTTACCAGACTCGCAACGGCGGCGTTTGGCGAGCCATGCCCCACGATTTGCCGCCCTACCGCATCGTGTTTCATTACTTCCGCCAGTGGCAGAAGGATGGGACCTGGGACCGTATTCATGATCGGCTACGGACGCGGGTGCGGCGGCAGGTAGACAAGACCGCCAAGCCGACCGCCGCCATCCTGGATAGTCAAAGCGTGAAGACCACCGAGCAGGGCGGGCCGAAAGGCTACGATGCGGGGAAAAAAAATCAACGGGCGCAAACGGCATGTGGTTGTTGACACACTGGGTTTGGTGTGGGCCTTGGTGATCACGCCGGCTTGTGTGCAGGATGCCGAAGGCGCCAAGCAAGCCCTGGTGCAATTTCGCCAGCAGGTCAAGTTTCCCAAACGGATTTGGGTGGACGCAGCCTATCGAGCTATTGTGGCTTGGGCTTGGGTGCGCTGGACATGGACCGTGGAAGTCGTGACCGCGCTCAAAGACCAAAAAGGGTTCGTGGTCCAGCCCAAGCGCTGGATTGTCGAGCGCACCTTTGGCTGGTTGAACCGCTCGCGGCGCCTTTCCAAGGATTACGAACGAACCACGGAAAGCTCCAAAGCTTTTGTCCAAATCGCCATGATTCATCTGATGACCCGACGTTTGAATAAGCATTAGCCTTTTTGGACACCCTCTAAGCGATTCGGCGCCTTACATGCACGACGGTCGCGCTCAAACGGTCGGTGACGCTGTGGCACTGCATGGCGGAGAGGGAATAACCGCAGCGCGAGCTTACGAGGGCCTATCCAACAAAGACCGCGAACAGCTCGAGCTATTCTTGCAATCGCTCGTCTCACCACAAACAGCACCGTAGCTCCGGGCCGAACAGCCAGTCGATTTACAATACGGCCCGATTGATCTTCTTGCCACTCTATGGGTGCGGAACCAGTTATTGACGAGGAGTGTTCAACATGGCATTGAGGGGAATGTCACTCGCGG
>Ga0206872_10107_pt1 | contig 25549 bp, 31 predicted proteins | sample Alteio_BWOrgCont_34_FD_152906 | JGI IMG/M metagenome (GOLD analysis project Ga0206872, IMG submission 152906) | Enriched cells from forest soil in Barre Woods Harvard Forest LTER site, Petersham, Massachusetts, United States -... | ecosystem: Environmental > Terrestrial > Soil > Temperate forest >... | reverse complement strand
AGTAATATTTTTAGGAGGATTTTTCGACGATGATTTTTAGGATGAAGGACATTTGGATGGAAAATTGCCTGAACATACCTTTTATTTAATGATGATGGAAAGGGTTTCGGTGGGTTTCTTTGCTATAAGATACCGCGCTGAATTGTGCGGGGTTTTACCACAAAGAACTCAAAGGGGAAGACACAGAGGCCACGGGGCTTTTTTAGTTTGTCATTTTTTTTCCCTGTGCGCTCAGCGTCTTCATAGCGGTCACCGTGGTTAAATTTAACTTGATTTTTTAACCGCTATTTTAGACTGAACACCGGGATTATTTTCACATCTTTAATTATTGCGGCACCGGTCCACCGCCCTGCCTCCGTCTTCCGGACTTCCCGACTTTCGGACTTCCCGACTTTCCCCCTACTTTAAACCATAATCCGCATTAATTTCTTTAATGATCTTTTTTGCTTGTTTGATGGCGCTATTATACCTTTCGATTATCTCGCCGGTATAGGTTAAAGTACGACAAATATTAAAGGCCTCATCAGTAGATAATACCGCAATCAAATTAAAACTGCCGTCCTTATTTCTTCGAAGATTTTTATTAAAATATTCAAATAGCTGCTGTTTCCGTTGGCTGTAGGCATCGGTAGACGCTAAAATTGAAGGAATAATACCCTGGTACAGTTCGATAATATTATTTTGCAGGCTGTCATCCTCAATATTACCAAGTTTGCCGCTCGATTTAAAGCCCTCGTACCTCCCGATGTTGGGCAGAAAGCCGGTAAGATTAGAGAGATAGTTTTGATGTTTGTTTATACTATCCGTATTTAATTTAAAGTTTGGCGACGATGTGGTGACGTACCTAAAAGCCTTGCCGGCGCCTATATATGCATGCCTGTCCTCCTGGAGTTGGATGATATCGCCTGAAAGATCTTTTTTTAACCCCAGCAGGAATGTTTTTACATCTTTTTGCTCATGATTATGATCGCTCACATCATGCACCCAAATAGACAGCGTTACCGCAAAAACTATAATGGCTACTTCGATGCTGATTTCTCCCACCTTATGCCAGATAGTTACCTCCGGGTTTTTCATTGTTTTATATGCTTTTACAGCGTGGTCTTTTATTTCTTTTTCCATAAACAGGCTATTTCAAAGCCGCAATTTATAAAATATGTGCTTTGCATATCCTATTAAAAAAATATTTGCTGCTGATGCGCAAAATTTTCCGTTTCCCATGTTCATACAGCGTAACAGCAAATATTTTTCAGCTTAATTAATCCTTTTCCGTTTAAAAGCATCCAATAGACAAACACGCTTCTAAAAAGTCTTTCTGCCAAGGGAGATTTAGAAGGAGCCTAAAACATAAAAGACATGAAAAGGAAAGTCATTGCATTCGCACTCGTTATAGCCGCATTTGTAACGGTAAGTTCAGGTTGTTATGTAGGGTATGGTTACGGCCACCCTCACTATCACCACTGGAGAGGTTACTGAAGATAGTTTTAGTTTGGTTTGCTGTGTGAAGATTGGAGCCCCGGATGGTCCGGGGCTTCTTTGTTGGCAAACAATTTGGAAATGAAAGCAATTGCAATTAAACTTGCTTCTCTGCAAAAGAAAACAATAAAATAATTACACTTATTTTATTGTTTTGATAATTTAGGTAACTTAGGTGCAATAAAATGAAGCAATAGCCCGTATTTATTGTTGTTACCTGCAAGTAACATATCTTTGTAAAGTTATATATCGTATAACAAATCATAAAAGAGAGAAAAAAACGATATGGTAAACATCATCAGAACTGATGGAAATCTTGTTGTGAATGTTTCGGTAGAAGTGGATTTAATTAAGCAGGGGGACTACATTGTGTCTTATTGCCCGGCATTGGAATTGTCTTCTTTCGGGCTGACGGAAGATGAAGCAAAGGAAGGTTTCGAAGGCGCATTGCACACATTTTTACAGGACACACACGAAAAAGGCACACTTGAAAGGGTTTTGTTGAATTTGGGATGGTCGCTTAGGAAGCTGCCGATAGTTAAGTACAAGCCACCTGTTAAAAAAATCAGGACAAAAAACCGTAACTCGTCTTTTATACGCTCATTTAACGAGAGTGTAGCCATCCCTGTATAATCAATGGGTGTAAAGCAAATACCAACTAAAGTATTTATACAATACCTAAAATATTTAGGGTTGGTATTTGTTCGAAAAGATGCATGGCACCACGATTTATACGATTACCCGGATGGGCATCCCAATGGTAAACTATCAAGGTCGGTGGCGGTCAGAACAAATTACAAAGATATCCCACGAGACCACATTCATACAAACTTAATAGCCGCCGGAAAAACAAAAGAAGATTTTGAGGAGTGGTTAAAAAATCCAAAAAAGAAAAAGAAAGAATAATCCTTTCGCTCATCGAAAAAGGTCAATTCGTTGTCTGATATCTTCTAAAAGAAACTCTATTGAATCGCCCGTTTCCAAATAATCAAATAAATTTTTGATCGGCATCAGGATGCCATTAAAAACAGGTGTTCCGCCTATTATTTCCTTGTCAATATTAATTACACGGTGTTGCATGGTTTGATGACGGTCGCCCAAATTTCTGATATTTTAATTAATTTGGCGGAAGCATTTTCAACCTGGATAATAATGAAAAATTCAACATACAGTTTACTGGTAATAATTGCAATTATTTTAAGCATAACAGCCTGTACCAAAGAGGGCAAACTGAACGCGCCCGCAGGGCAGATTGCGGCAACTTATACCAAATTAAAAATCAACCAGCCGGACCTGATGGCCCTTTCAGGCGCCGATTCAACCAAGGTAGTCAACTGGAGTGTTAGTCCAGCTGGATCGGATTCTTTGGTAACCCAGCGCAATATTGCCAAATGGTTTTTTAAAAAGGCCGGTGTTTATACGGTAAGTGCAAGCCAGCCCGGCTCGGCAGCTGCCACTATCGCCATTACTGTTATTGATTCGCTGTATGTGCCAACGCCCTATGCCACCCCGTTTACCGCCGGCGAACAGATTACTTTAACTCCTCATTACATCAAAAGCGCCCATTCCGACTCAACTTACCTATCGTTTACGGCAACTACCAAAAACACCTATTGCACCAACAGCACGCTGGATATGGCCGTTTATTATGACAGAAACGCCGGCGCCTACTATATGCAGCTCACCCAGGTGCTGCATCCCGAAGATTGCGGTACCGGCAGCAGCACAATAACCAAAACAATAGACTACAGCTCGTACCAGGCATCGCTGAGCGACGGAAGCTACCCGCTTTATGTCGAGTTTAACAACCAGCCGAACGTGACCGGCAGTATTGAAATAACCGACACCCAGGTTATATTTCATTGGGATAACACATCGGTGCTGATTACGCCGGCGGTATTGACGAGGTGAGGGTTGGGGGCTGAAAGCCAAGCTTATTGTATGGCTGATCTTTGCTATTAATTCAATTTGTGTCGCGCTGCTCTTAAAGTGCAGGCGTTCATGTTCACGTTCATTTCGCATGAACACCTGTATCGTCCTGAAATAAGTTGACACTTTTTCGATTAATCCTGCATTGAGTTTACAGAGATCCTTTCCTGTCTCCGGTCTGTCGAAGACGACCCTGCGCTGCTTGGCGAAACGGTCGTTCTGAATCCTAAGTTAACGGCAATATTCTTTGGCCGCGCAAACATCGTGCGCAGGGTCGTCTCCGACAGACCCTGCCGGGACAAAAATTGTGTTTTGAAGGTCAAAGTTGGTGTAGTACTATTGTCATTGTAGCTATTATTGGGACATAAATTAAAAACGTTAAACAAAGAAAAAATCTACTGCTGTTTTTCATTAATAGTGCCATTAATAACACAATCAATGAATACGGGATTGATAAAAACATGGTAGTTAACGCCAACTCACCCACGTACACACCACAGAATAGTAAACAATAAACAACAATCCAAAATGTCATATATAAAACAAACAGGGCCGTTGCGTACGGATGCAGTTTTATTTGAGGGATCAGTCTTTCTTTAAACATTTTGGGATTGGATTATATAAACTGCGATTAGCGTCTTTAATACCTTTTATTGCGAAAAGTAACCTTTATGAATAACTGCAAGCACTAACGGCTTCCGGTATATTCCGATCCGCTCAAAATTTCTTAAATTTGTATAACCACCACCACGGGCATTACAACATTTCAACCTTCCAACATTACAACAACCCGTCCCCCAAAACTTTTTCGCCCAACCTATTGAAAATCAAAAAATAAGTACCTACCTTTGCAGTCCTTAAAATAAGTGCGCCGTGTTGGCGGACGAGGGATAAAAAAGTAAATACAAAAAAGGAAAAATGCCTACTATTCAGCAATTAGTTAGAAAAGGTAGAGTAGCTATGGTCGACAAGAGTAAGTCGCCAGCGTTGGACAGCTGTCCACAGCGAAGAGGCGTATGTACGCGAGTATATACCACTACCCCTAAAAAACCAAACTCAGCAATGCGTAAAGTGGCCCGTGTGCGCTTAACCAACGGTAAAGAAGTGAACGCCTATATCCCCGGAGAAGGCCACAACTTACAGGAACACTCAATTGTATTGATCCGCGGCGGTCGTGTTAAAGACTTGCCGGGTGTGCGTTACCACATCATCCGTGGTGCACTGGATACATCGGGTGTCGCCGGCCGTAACCAGCGCAGAAGTAAATATGGTACAAAACGCCCTAAACCAGGTCAGCCAGCAGCTGCAACCAAAGGTGCGCCAGCTAAGAAAAAGAAATAACTAAGGAGGATAGAAAGCAATGAGAAAGTCAAAACCAAAAAAAAAGAATTATCCTTCCTGATCCAAAGTTCAATGATACTTTGGTAACAAGGTTTGTAAATAACATGATGTACGACGGTAAAAAATCAACCGCGTACGCAATATTTTATAACGCTGTTGAAATAGTTGAAACCAAGACCAAAGAAAACGGCCTTGATACCTGGAAAAAAGCGTTAAACAATGTAATGCCTGCTGTTGAAGTAAAAAGCCGCCGTGTAGGTGGTGCAAACTTCCAGGTGCCAACCGAGGTTCGTCCCGAGCGTAAAGTGGCTTTGGGCATGAAATGGCTGATCAGCTATGCACGCCGTCGCGGTGAAAAAACCATGATGGAAAAATTGGCAGGCGAAATCATTTCAGCTGCAAAAGGCGAAGGCGCGGCCGTAAAGAAGAAAGAAGATACGCACAAAATGGCCGAGGCTAACAAGGCGTTTTCGCACTTTAGGTTCTAATTTTGAATTATTGAATTATTGAATTATTGATTTGGTAATACTTTGCTAATCGGTAATTCAATAATTTCGCAGTTTCATTCAATAAAAGGCAAGGTAGAGTTATAGGCTTATTGAATGGACAATTTCAATCAATAATTCAATAATTCAATCAATCAATAATTAACATGTCAAGAGATCTTAGATATACAAGAAATATAGGTATAGCCGCGCATATTGATGCCGGGAAAACAACGACGACGGAGCGTATCCTCTATTATTCGGGCTTTAGCCATAAAATTGGCGAAGTACATGAGGGTGCGGCTACTATGGACTGGATGGCGCAGGAGCAGGAGCGTGGGATCACCATCACTTCGGCTGCTACAACTATCGACTGGAAATACAGGGGCAAATCATACCATATCAACATCATCGATACACCGGGGCACGTGGATTTTACCGTTGAGGTAAACCGTTCGCTGCGTGTGCTTGATGGTTTAGTGTTCCTGTTTTCGGCAGTTGACGGCGTTGAGCCGCAATCGGAAACAAACTGGAGGCTTGCCAACAATTACAACGTTGCCCGTATAGGTTTCGTAAATAAAATGGACCGCTCAGGCGCCGATTTTTTAAATGTTGTAAAACAGGTAAAAACCATGCTGGGAAGCAACGCTATCCCACTACAGTTGCCATTAGGCGCTGAAGAAAACTTTAAAGGCGTTATCGACCTGATTAACTGGAAAGGTATTGTTTGGAATGAGCACGATAAAGGGATGACCTTTACCGAAGTGCCCATCCCGGAGGATATGATTGAGGAAGCAAAAGAGTGGAGAGAAAAATTGCTTGAATCGGTTGCCGAATATGATGAAGGCCTGATGGAGAAATTCTTCGACGCCCCCGAAACAATTACCGAACGCGAAGTTTTAGATGCTTTACGCCAGGCTGTTCTGGATGCCAAGATAGTGCCCATGGTTTGCGGTTCATCGTTCAAAAACAAGGGTGTGCAAACCATGCTTGATTATGTGATGGAACTGTTGCCTTCGCCAATGGATGTTGAAGGTATTGTTGGTACAAACCCTGAAACCGGCGAAGAAGTTGTTCGTCAGCCTTCAGAAAAAGAACCATTTGCTGCTCTCGCATTCAAAATCGCTACCGACCCGTTTGTAGGCCGTTTGTGCTTTATCCGCGTATATTCAGGTAATCTGGAAGCCGGTTCGTATGTGTACAACATGCGGTCGGAGAACAAAGAGCGTATTTCACGTATATTCCAGATGCATGCCAACAAGCAAAACCCTATCCCTAATGTTGGGGCAGGTGATATTGCTGCGGTGGTAGGCTTTAAGGATATAAAAACAGGCGATACTCTTTGCGACGAGAAACACCCGATCATATTGGAATCGATGAATTTCCCTGAGCCGGTTATCGGCTTAGCCATCGAGCCTAAAACACAGGCCGACGTTGATAAACTGGGTATGGCTTTGGGTAAATTATCCGAAGAGGATCCAACTTTCCGGGTAAAAACCGATGAAGAAACAGGCCAGACCATTATTTCAGGCATGGGCGAGCTTCACCTGGATATCATTATGGACCGTCTGAAACGCGAGTTTAAGGTGGAAGTTAACCAGGGCGCGCCGCAGGTTGCCTATAAAGAAGCGATCACAGGTACAACCCAGCACCGCGAAACTTATAAGAAACAAACAGGTGGCCGTGGTAAATTTGCCGATATACAGGTTATTATTTCGCCAAACGACGAAGGCCAGGCAGGGCTGCAGTTTGTGAATGAAATCAGCGGCGGTTCAATACCGCGTGAATTTATTCCAGCTGTTGAAAAGGGCTTTAAAGCCGCGATGGACAATGGTGTATTGGCGGGTTACCCGTTACAGGACATGAAAGTGAGGTTGATTGACGGTTCGTTCCATGCGGTCGATTCGGACGCTTTATCTTTTGAAATTTGCGCCCGCAGCTGTTACCGCGAAGCATTGCCAAAATGTAAGCCGATAATACTGGAGCCGATAATGAAGATAGAGATACTAACCCCCGAAGAAAACATGGGCGACGTAATAGGTGATATGAACCGTCGCCGCGGCCAGCTTTTGGGCATGGATTCGCGCGCCGGTGCACAGGTAATTAAGGCTACAGTGCCGCTTTCAGAAATGTTTGGTTATGTAACCCAGTTACGTACCATCACTTCGGGCCGTGCAACTTCAACCATGGAGTTTGACCACTATGCCGAAGCGCCGCGCAACGTACAGGACGAAATAATTGCCAAAGCAAGAGGCAAGAGGGAAAAAGGAAATCAATAATTGGGGATTACACCGATTGGAGAATGATTACACCGATTTTTATCAGTGTAATCACTCAAAAAAATCGGTAAAATCATAAAAAATAATAATCGGTGAAATCATCAATAAATCGGTGAAATCCCAAAAAATAAAAATAGTCAACCGATCAACCATAGTTAATTGCTCTTATGGCGATCGATATTAAAAATCGGTGAAATCATCAATAAATCGGTGAAATCCCAAAAAATAAAAACAAACATGAGCCAAAGGATCAGAATTAAATTAAAATCGTACGATTACAACCTGGTTGACAAATCAGCCGAAAAGATCGTAAAAACAGTAAAGCCGACAGGCGCTGTAGTAAGCGGACCACTTCCCTTACCAACTGAAAAGAAAGTTTTCACCGTTTTGCGTTCACCGCACGTGAACAAAAAAGCACGTGAGCAGTTCCAGTTATGTTCGTACAAAAGGTTGCTGGACATCTACAGTTCAAACTCAAAAACTGTTGACGCCCTGATGAAACTTGAATTGCCAAGCGGCGTTGAGGTTGAGATCAAAGTTTAAGTTCATAGAGTCAAGAACCAAGAGACAAGAATCAAGATAGATTTTTTAAAGGCCATTCGTTTTTGCGGGTGGCCTTTTTGTGATTTTAAACTTTCATTTTTGTATTTTTGATTTATGAAGACTTACCTGTTATACCCTACAGAAGACCAGGAAAAAATGATCCAGACTTTTTTGGGGCAGAACAATATTACATTTTTTGAAGAAAAGGAAGATTTGCCTCCCCATGTAATAGCTGGTATTTTAAGAGGCCAGGCAGATATTGAGGCTGGTCGTGTAATTTCATTGGAGGAATTCAAAAAGCGGCTTTCATAAATAAGGAACCCTCACTATTTCACCCCCTCCACATACATATACTTAAAATTAAACACCACCTCGCTGAAATTAGCTATAAAATCCTGTCCTATATTTCCGTAAAACCGCTCGTTGGGATATATTTTTTTGGTGAGTACCGTCATGCTGTCGATGGTTACAGGTTTATCCCCAAGGCTTAGGTGAAATGCCGGCAATATAAATATTGCTTTTTTTTGCGTCCCGCCGGCGCCGCCAAATTCGGCGATTCTTTTGATCCCGTTTTTTAGGACAACGTTTTTATATCTTGCAAAATAGGCGGCATAAAGCTCAGACGTAATGGCCCCCGAATCAAAATCAAATAACAAGGTATCTTTGCCCGATTTGAGGGCTATAACCGGATCGAGATGATCTAAAGCAAAATTATGCAGGCTGCTTTTAGCGGGTGTAACAGGGATAACCATCCTCCCATCTTTAAATAAATCAACCTCGCGCAGTTGTTCTATCACCGGAAAACCTATAATCATATTTAACTGATATTTTATAGGCGCCAAATAAAGTATGGTATCGGGCATTACCTGGAATAATACATTTTTTACGGTTATATTACCTATCTGAAGGCTGTCTGCAATTCCAATACCGGTTTTGAAGTTTATGCCGGTCGAGCCGCTTCCTTCGTTGTAAACAGCGTTCAAAATATGCAAGCCGAGTTTCCCGGCATAACTTTGTGTTATCGACGAAATATTGGCTCTCGTATCAAATATTCCATTATAATTTTGCCCATGGCGCTTTACCGGGATTTCAATCAGGCCAATTTTGTCCCTGGTCCATGGTATCGATACGGTATTCCTGATAATAGTTTGCTGTGGCGGGATATTCTTTAAAGCTGTTCGTAACAAGAGGTCGTTTTTAATGTCATCTACCGCATCTTTATGAATAGCATACCTGTAATGTCTCATTAAATCGCTGTCACTTTGGGCAGCCTTCGCGTAACGGAACGTTTTAAAATAGCTGTCAGCTTTCAACCGGATGAGCCTCGCGCTTACAGAGTCCGGAAATTTAAAAGAGCTGTTTGTCAATAGCGAATTAACATCCCTTATGCATTCTTCATTCCGGTTAAATGAGTTATCAATAAAACATTTATAGTACAACTTGTTTTTATCGTCTAAGTTTTCGCTGCATAACTTAAGCTCGTTTTCTAACCTGAAATATTCTTTTTGATACAATAGCGCATTAAGTTTTTTTACTGCGGCGGCCTGTTTTAAGGCCTTAGATTGTTGATTGCAGCCGAATAGTGTTAGAAACAAAATTATAAAGCACCGTGAAGGGGATTTTGCAACCATACTCATCCGGGAAAAATTTGGTTTTATAACATTCGGGCGTGCCAAAAGTTTATTTTACTTTCTCGGTAAAGGTAATCCTGTTGCCAACCGGGTCAATCACTGTAACCGTTATGGTCCCTTCATCCCAAAAGGGGACTTCCAAACCCGGCCGGTTATATTTGTATTTTTTCGCGATCAATTGCGCATGATATTCCTTCAACCCTTTAAATTCGTCAATGGTGATATGCACGCCGGGGCTCCCGTCGCCATGATGTTCGGATAAGTGCAGCATAACGTCTCTTAGTGAAACCTGCATAAACCTGGGCATACCCGGTTCAAAGGTGTGGATCCAGTCGACTCTGAAACCGAGCCAGTCAACATAAAACTCAATGGTTTTATCATAGTCATAAATACGGAGTGTAGGTTTTACTATGGACATTTTGCCCCCTGATCTCCGCCTTACGGTGGAGGAACTTTAAGCCCCCGACCCCTAAAGGGGAGGCTGTTATTACTGTTTTTTCTTTTACCCTACATTTATTCACCCCCTTTAGGGGGCTGGGGGGCAGGGCTCACCTCCCCAGCAACTCATCCAGCTTATTCCGCTCGGTTTGCAGTTCGCGGGCCAGCTTTTTTTCTTTGTCGTTTGCTTTGGTTTTGTAGGCTTTAAATTCCTCCTCCAGCTCGTTAAAAAGCTGTGTGCGATACTTTGCCTCACGCTTAAAACTGCCCGACCGGCCTATTACAGCGAAAGTAACTATAACAAAAAACGCAACCAGGCCCCACACAATAAGGTTGTAGGCCGTTTTCGGCAATGAAATCCCTAAAACACTTATTTCATCAATCCGGGCCGAAAGCGCATCGGCCCTCGCGGTTGCATCTGCTTTCAGGCTGTCAATGGTTTTATTTTGGGTAGCCATCTGGTGTTGTATATCCCTTACTTTGCGGCGGTTGGCGCCTAAACTATCCGAAACGCTTTTCCACAAGGCCGCTATTACCGGTTGCTGGTAATGGTAAACTTTTGTTAACACGTACTGATACTGGCCGCCAAGGCTTTTAAAAACCGGCGGACCGGGGGCAGTATCAGGCTTTACCGCACCTGTTTGAACGGCCTGGGCTTTCGCTGCCGAATCGGCCTTTGAATGATACCTGTAGGTATGGTATTTAGAGGGTTTAGGATACGTATTTGCAAGTGCCGTTTTTGCTGGTGCCGAGGCAGCTTTTTTTGTGCTATCCTGGGCATGGCTTAAAGAAATAACACAACAAAGAAGTAAAACTGTAATTGTTATCCGGAGCATAATAATTAGTTTATTACGTAAAATTAATATTTAGATATGAGATATGGTAATTTTAGTTGAGTCCGAAAGTCAGGAAAGTCCGGAAGTCCGAAAGATAAGACAACATCGCAGACAATCAACATGTTTTTTCTTTCTGACTTTTCGGACTTTCCCGACTTTCGGACTTTCTCGATATATTAGCGGCATGAATATAGGTATTATTGGCTTGGGTGACATGGGGCGCTTGTACGCTAAAGCTTTTTCGAAGGCTGGTTATACTGTTAGCGGCTGCGATTTGCCCGAAAACAGGGGCAGGCTCGAGACGGAACTTAGCCCTTATGGCATAAAACTTATGGATAACGGGCGTGATATATCCCGCACCAATGACCTTATTATTTACTCGGTTGAGGCGGACAGGCTGACAAAGGTGGTGGCTGAATGCGGGCCGTTCACTAAGTACGGCGCCATAGTAGCCGGCCAAACCTCGGTAAAAACCCCCGAAATTGAAACATTTGAAAAATACCTGCCGGCTGATGCGCAGATCATTACCTTTCATGCCATGCACGGGCCCGGCTTTGAACCCAAGGGGCAAAAGCTGATACTTATTCCGCACCGCACCAATAAAGAAGCATATCAGCGGATGTATGATTTGTTTACGGCTATTGAAACTGATATTGTGGAGGTTGCAGATTACCATGAACACGATAAAATTGTTGCCGACACGCAGGCGGTAACCCACGTAGGTTTTGAAAGTATGGGCACAGCCTGGAAAGAGGCCGGCTTTTTCCCCTGGGAAAACGCCTCGTATTTTGGCGGCATCGATAATGTAAAAATACTGACCACGCTGCGAATTTTTAGTTATAAAGCCCACGTTTATGCGGGTTTGGCCATTTTGAACCCCTATGCACGCCAACAGGTAAAACGCTATGCAGTATCTGAATCGGAGCTTTTTAAGCTGATGATAAAGGAAGAAGAGCAAGCTTTCAGGGCGAGGCTGTATCGTGCCCGCGACTTTGTTTTTCATGAAAGCCGGAAACCCATTATGCTGAATGATACGGTTATGAAAGAGTTTTCGCTCGGGCAAAAGCCGGAGCAGCAAAAACCAAACTCGCATTTAAGCATTTTAAGCATGGTTGATGCCTGGTACCACCTGGGTGTAAACCCCTACGATAACCTCATCTGCCAAACGCCGCCTTTTCGTTTGCGGCTTGGCATCGCCGAATACCTTTTCAAAAACGAAGAACTGCTGGAAGAATCCATTGAAACAGCTTTATATGATAAAACCATCCGCGGCGATGATCTCGAGTTTCATTCGGCGGTACGCGAATGGTCGTCTATAATAGTTTATGGCGATATGGAAGGCTACAAAAAGCATTTTAACGAGGTTCAGGCCTTTTTTGATGGCAGGCTGGAAGAAGGGAACAAGCAAAGTGCAGAGCTCATCAGGAGGCTGATGATGGGGTAGATTTGATTTCGGAATTCGGATTTTCGATTTCGGAATTGGAATTGCGACCCGATTGCTATCGGTTTGGAATTTGGAATTTCGCCCCGATAGCTAACGAGCTCGGAACTATTAAGTAATCGAATAAAGCACTATATGAAAACGCTTATTGAAAACAAAGATTATGAGGGGATCAGGCAGCAACTGTCAAACAATCCAGGCCTGGCAAATGAAGGTATTCCGTTAGGTGAAAAAGACAACAGGAAAGCTCATCCGCTGCACCGCATTTGTGATGCTGTTTTTGCAAAAAAAATTACCGATGATGAGGCCATCGAAATTGCAAAAATATTTTTAGAATTCGGCGCCAGGATTGACGGCGATATGTTAACAGAAAACAAGGACACCCCTCTTTTGGCTGCCGCCAGCCTTCATGCGGAACAATTAGGTATTTTTTTTATAGAAAACGGCGCAGATGTGCATTATGCGGATAAGAACGATGCCGCTACCGCTTTACATTGGGCCGCATATTGCGGGCGCGACAAATTGGTGGACAGGCTGATCAAAGAAAAAGCGGCAATTGACCAGCGCGACACATCGTTTGATGCCACTCCCCTCTCCTGGGCGCTGCAGCCATTGATAACTGATGATAAATTTAACCACTACCACCAGGTATCCTGCATAAAATTGCTGCTAAAAGCCGGCGCCGACCCAGGCGCGCTTAAAAGTGGATCCGCCGAATATTTACACCAACTTGCAAAAGATGATGAAGAATTGCAAGACCTTTTAACGTAACCGCATTTTAAAATGGGGCGATAAAGCAAGTATTAAAAAAATTGAAAAATAAGTTGGATCCTGATTTTGGAAGTTTTCAATTGCGGGGTTATTAGCTAAAATGAAATATCATTTCGCATTTACAATCAGCTCCATTGCCTTTTTAAGCATTGCTGCATTTTTTGCCTTTATATCGCAGTCAAAATTTCCTGTTGAGGTTTCGATTCTTAAAAATATAAGGGTTTTGGACTTGATTTTTTCGATGTCTGCATCTGAGATATCGTAGTAACCCAATGCAGAACTGCTTTGCGCAACATTATGACCTACCAGGCTGTATTTTGAATTTCCATCATCATCTGTGGATGATGCCAGTGTAATAATTGTATTGTCGCTGAATTTTAAATATGCTTTTTGGTTTTTGGCAATTGATAATACTTCGCCCATGTTTAACGATTGGGGATTAAGGACAAGCACCGCTCCTTTTGTTTTTGAAAACTTTATTACCTGGAAGGTCACTGCCTCGCCCTGCGCTGTTAAAAAGTTGCCATGGAAATAAACCTTTTCTTCGGAGGTTGACCACGTAGTATCATTAGATAGCTTATCCACATCCGGCTTAAGCAGCTTTTGCGCCGAAACCGCAAAAGGCAACAATGCGATCGCCATAAATAACGTCTTCTTCATGATGGTGTATTTTTTTCTAAAGTAGAAAAAAGTATTTAAAAATACTAATTTTTTTAGCACTATTCTATCCCTTAGCCTCCGGCAACGGCCAATCTAACGAGTGTATATTTAATTAAATAGTTTTAAACCGCAGAATGGTTAAATATGTTTATGGAAACTTTAATCGTGCTTCCCAAAAATAAAGACCAGGTACCAGCCCTAAAAGACATTGCCAAAGCATGAAGGCTATGATGAAAACAGCCGAAAAACGTGGCAATTATAAAGACATTGATCCGAATGATATATGGGGCAGTTTAAACTTAAAATAGAAGAACTTGCCGAAAGGCACATAAAACGCATTTTAAATCGGGCGGTAAATTAAAGTTGGTCCTGAAGATTTGACAAATCTTAGCAGCCGCCAATCTAAAGCCCGTCTTTATTTCGTCAATGCAGCATTCAATGCCTGCCAGTCCACATTATGAATGATCTTATCGGCAATTGATGCCGGCCCGATAATCTGCACGATCAAGGTTTCAATATAGGCCCCGCCGGTTTTGTGTGCAAAGGGGTAGTTTATATACGTGTTAAAATTCATATTGGCACCCGTCCAATTGCCTAATAGTATAAATGTTTTGTAATCAGGAGGTATATCCGCTCCGGCGCCTTGTTCCGGTTCGGTCAGGCGGTACGCGTAGCTTGTGCCTGGCACCTGCAAAATGGTATACTTATCTGTCGCATCGTGATCATACCTGGTTTTTAAATAGGGGTCATTTTCAGTTATTCTGATCTTGATGCTTTGCATCTCTCCTAAAATAACCGACCTTGCAATGGCAGTCTGGCTGCTTTGGCTTTGGTAAAATCGTATCGAATCATTTATCATTTTACCGTAAGCGGAATTAGGGTCGGGACTGATAGTTAAATCAAAGGGACGGCTGCAGATAAACATGGGCCGGTAGGGATTGGGATGTGTTGCGATGCTGACTTTGACCTGATCGCTGTTCCTTGTTTGCCAACCCATCTGCTGTAATGCCCCGCCGATGCATTTGTCAATCACCTGCCGGGCTTTATTGATCACGGCGGATTCATCCGGGTGCGGGTCCCTGCATTCGGTGTCAAAGGTACCCGCAATATCAGCGGCGTTGTCAACTGTTCCATGGATTGCGGTTGATTTTCGTTCGCTGTGTGAGCGCGAAGTACCTTGGTTATATGCTATTAAGTTTTGTGCGCCGGCGGTGCAGAAAAAAAACAGGAGCATAGCCGCTGCGAAGGCAGGTGCCCTGATAATTTTTGAGCAAGGATAGTAGTGAAAATTCATAAGAAACGGCATTTAATGACGGGATATCCCAAATATCATTAAATGCCGTTTTGTTAGCTATAGGATAAATATACTATTTAGCTCAGTTGGATGCCGTAAACAACGTCCATGGATAAGCTTTCATATCCCTCAAATATTTACCCTGGGTTTTAAAATATTCAGGATGTTTTTTAAAGAAGGGACCTGCAAGGAAATCTGCGCCGCCGGGGTGGCCCATATGTGCCCAAAGCTGCATTTTGCCTGCCAAATCAGTAGTCGTAACCTTTCCCTGTACCGCGCCCATAGGGAAGAAGGGAGCTTCGTTAAATTCCTTGCAGCCGAGGGGATCTTCTTCCACATGCCCGTCAATCACACAGCGGTCCAAAGCATTTTTGTTATTCAGCGCATCGTAGGTGTCGCCTTCAATTATTTTTCCGGTCGAATCATCAAGTTTTCCTTTATAGTTTATGTGCACCAATTGTTCCATCCGTTTCTTTCGGGCGTTTGGCGAGGTGGTTTGGTCATTAACATCAAAAGTTGTCTCTTCCCTGATCAGCTTTGGATCGGTCGCGAAATTGCTGCCGATAAAAGCAGTATCTTTTGAGCGCCAAAGTTTGTAATCTTTCAGCCCAAGTTCCAGTTTGGCTACTTCGTTGGTTTTGGTATCGCCGATCAGCCAGTCATTGGCATACCCGCCATTGTTGTCGGTCACCATTATTTTCACAGCATCGTCAATGCTGTTGCTGTATTGGGCGGCTCTGCGCGCACGTACAAACTCAGGCGTTTTGGTGGTATCATAACCTTTAAACTGCGTGATGGTAGTTTCAGTGATCAAAATGCCATTTTTGGTGATCAGGAAATCATCCCCGCTATGGATAAAGCCGGGCCCGCAATCCATTAGTATCTCATTGCCTTTTTCGGGCTTTATGTCTGCTATTTCATTCCAGTGTTCACCAACTATATAATCTGTCCAGTTATTATGGGCCATCACTATTTTATGGTCTCTGGTAAAACTGCCGGTTGCAATAAACGCGCTGCAGTTACCCGGCGCCCTGTTATCGCCGCTGCCTGGTTTGGCTTTATTCATTAAGGTGGGTACATAATACCCAGGCAACTCGTAGTAGGCATTCATGGCCGTAACATCGAGCGAGTCGTATTTAAAACCTTTGGCTTGCAGGCCCTCTGCAATGCCTTTCATTTCGTCCTGGTATTCTTTATCAACCTTTTTCCATAAAAAGCGTTTTGCTGCATCGCGGTAAAATGTCCAGTCCTTGCCGCTGCTGCTGGGCAGGTAATATTGCAATACCTTCATCAAGGTATCAATCTCGTTTGCTACGAGGTAACCATGCTGAAACCCGATATCGCCGGGCGAACCGGAAAGATGAACATATATCCATCCGTTTTTATCCTCGCGGGTGGCATTGCCCAGGCGGTTTTTTTTGCAGCTAAACATCATGGTAATAGCGCAAACAGTTAAAATAAGCGTAAATCTTAATTTCATTTGTTTTTAAATATTATTAAATAAACTTCTTTTTTATCGGGCATGTCAAATTTCGCAATGTTGTTATAATTATAAAATGGTTCAGCGATCTCGACATCTTTTGACGGGAATGACCTGCCGAGTATCGTTTTTGCTTCGTCGATAGTGTAAAGCGTGTCTTTTATATTAAAAACAAATCCGTAATCGGAATTGCGAAGTTCCCTGAGCGATATTTCCTCCTTTGGATTGTAAAAGTTGATGGGGACGGAATATTGAACTCTTACGGGCTTTCCATTCTGTATTCCGGGCTTCCATTTTGCCGACCCTTCAATTACCTTTACCGCTTCAGATTCGCAACCCGCGCCGATACAACGCACCGGGTAAACACTGCTAACGCGGCCATCCCTTTCAACTATAAATGATACAACAACTTTTCCGTCGATGCCAATCAACCGTGCAACATCCGGATATTTGAGACTTTTACTTATATAACTGTAAAATGCATTTACGCCTCCGGGAAATTCGGGAACCATTTCGACAGTTGTAAACATTCTTTTATTGCCTGGTTTCCTGGCGGTATCCGTAGTTGTGGCAACCTGTGCATGCGATAGCTGACCGGTCAGCAATGCTATTAATAAGATGTAAAACAATTTCATACCGTAAAGATAAAATATCTGGCAGTTTTTACAACAAAGGGCGGCCGCTAATCTACTTTTTTTGATTTTACATGCGCCCTGTTGCCAACTTCATAAGCCAGGGCCATATATTTTTTTAGTTCATCGGTCACATCATCCCTGTTATAAAGCCGGGCATGGTGTACAAAAAAGCGGTTTGCCAGGTTATCAACCTTGTAAAAGCATAAAGTATCATCGAAATGCGATGTTAAAACCAAATGTATATCTATATGATCCGCAGCGATTTTATTGACCGAACAAAAACGCATTTTGGTGAGCAATGCGACCCTTGTTTTAACAGGATGCAATTCAAACGGCCCGATCCTGCGGTATTCGGAAAGGAAAAAATTAAACAGCCCGGCACTTTTTTCAGGCTTGCCCGCCAGGAAGTCATCAACCGTGTAGCTCCCGCAGGAATGGGACTGGTTTTTATTAAAGAATTGATGATGGCATTTTGGGCAGGTCCACATGGTATTAAATGAAATATTTTAACCGAACCAATTTACTGATAATTGCAGAAATAACGGAAATTTTGAAAACTTAAACCCCTGAACTATTTTGAATTACCGGTAATTCTTTTACATTTGGATACCCATTAACTGATTACAATTTAAACCACCTGAACATGAAAGCAATTATTACTATTTTTTTTATTTGCGTTTTTGCCTGGCTATTGAACTCCTGCGACTCCGCAAAGGCGGTTAAGGAAACTGCCACGCCTCCCTCAAAAGACAGCCTGGTTAAACGCGGCAATTATTTGGTTTCGGCACTGGGCTGCAATGATTGCCATTCGCCAAAGAAAATGGGGCCGCAGGGACCGTATGTCGATTCGGCAAAGATGCTGTCGGGTTTCCCGGCAAATGCGCCTATACCACAGCCGGGCGCCGGTGATATCAAAAACGGCCTGGTTGTATTTAGCGGCGATCTCACCGCCGCCGTCGGCCCATGGGGAACATCGTTTGCCGCCAATATAACCTCAGATGACACCGGGATAGGGAACTGGAAAGAAGATCAGTTTAAAAATGCGCTGCGCCACGGTAAATACAAAGGCCTGGATAGCGAACGCATGCTGATGCCGCCTATGCCCTGGCAGGATTTCAGCAATTTAACCGATGCCGATATTGAAGCCATTTTTTATTACCTTAAATCTACCAAGCCGGTTAATAATGTAGTGCCTGCGTTCAGGCCGGCGGTTAGGAGTTGATGATATTCTGATAAAAGAAGCGGGAGGCGCAAAGCGTTCCATTTTTACTTGCGGAACACCCGGAACAAAGTGGAACACGCTGATTATCAATGGCGTCAATTTTAATCGGTGCTTAAAATTCTGTAAGTAATTGATAATCAACACCAATACTTGCACTTTTTTTGACAATAATCGATTTAACCACTGATAATCAACATGTTCCACTTTTATAATAGGCCCAAATTTCAGGGATTTTTGATGATTTTACCCATTTTAGCTGCATAATCTGATAATGCTTAATAACAACAAAGCCCGGTAACTAGCCTGGCTTTGTTCTGCATAAAATGATTTTCGTCCCAAATCACGGGTAGCCCGGCGCTTTTGCCGGCCCGGATACTTGCCAGAACCGGACTTTGAATACATTATGTCTGTAGTCTCAGGCTACAGGCATAGCTAATTCGTATACAGAGTCGACGAACAGCGGTAGAAAGCACTCCCAACACCCTTTTGGATTATTTGCCATTCAAAATAATTGCCTAAATTTGTTTTATGACAACGCTAACTATCGAAATTCCGGAAAAGGTTGAAAAAACACTGTCTGACCTGGTTGAGCAGTTAGGGCGGAAAATAGTTGCAACTGAAACAATTAAAAAGAAGAGCCTTACGAAAAAAGAAAAACAAATATTAGATGATCTGGAGGAATCAATAAAATGGGTTAAGTTATACCAGGAAGGCAAAGTGCAAGCTAAGTCAATTGAGCAATTATTGAGTGAGCTTTAAGGGTATGGAATGTACATTATGTAAGGTTGGCACAACTGAAAAAGGCAAAGTAACGATCACTTTAGAAAGGAATGGGGCAATTGTATTGATTAAAGATGTGCCTGCTGAAGTTTGCACCAATTGCGGACATTATTATCTTTCAGAAGAAATTACCCGACTGGTTATGGACAAAGGTAATGCAGCTATTGAAAGCGGGGCAGAACTTGAGATTTTTAAACTTCAGGTTGCCTGATTTTTAATTCGGCTAATTCTAAAATTCTACAAATCCCAGCTCTAACCAATTCCCCTTCCGCCAAATAAGCGGCATAATTAATGCACTGCCCGCGCGATGGTGTGAAAATATAATTAATCCGGCCGTAGCGTTTTTTTATATTCCAACGTATTTCATAAATAGATTTAACCCCGTTGTATGAAGGCAAAATATCTATTGGTTATTTGTAGCACAATAATATGCTGGCAGAGTTGTAAAAAAAGCAGCAATCCTAACCCCGCTTTAATAGTTGGTACCTGGTACGAAAGCAAACTGACGCTATCCCAAATAAATACTGTCACTTTAAACAGAACCGATACTACTTTCGGGAGCGGCGAGTTTACACAGGGCGATTACTTCCATTTCAGCGCAGCGGATACCGCGTCGGTTTGGGAAGATGGCAGCTACTTTACACTGAAAGGGAAGTTTCGCTACACCGACCCGGTTGAACAGGGCTTTTTCTATCGCAGCTACAAAGTGCAGGGTTCCTCATTGATATTAGAAACCTACCCGTTTCCAACATGTATGAATTGCTCGTCGGGCAGCGGCAACGACACCGTTAAAATACTTCAGTTGGATACGCACAATTTAGTATTGCAGGAAAAGCCCATTGATACAAGCGCCACTTATAAGGTGACGACCACCACTCATTATACCCGGTGATTTGTTTGTAGTTTCGTTCGGATAGGCACGTCAGGCTTTCAATTTTGAAAATTGAGTGGGAGAAGTTTCAGATTTTCGAAACCCTTAAAATCAATAATACCCGCAACTTTTACATTTGTCCTTAAATGGTGACAGAACACCACCTCTTTAGGCCTGCATTCGTTTGAAGGTGAGAAATAATGTTAATTGTTGATGAAAGCAATTCGTCATAATTACTTTATATTTATATAGTAAAATTATTCCCCATGAGTGATCAGGATTTAAAAAGACTATCCGATTTAGCTAAAGAACAGCTTAAAGCAGGCCGGACAAAAGAGCAAGCCCTGTAAAGTTTCATCAACGCAGGCATAATGAATGAAAAAGGAGAATATACCAAACCTTATGCTATTTTACAAACATTGGTGAAAAAGCGGTGATGTACGATTCACGGTCTAACCTGATCATCGGTTTTCATGGCTGCGATGAGGCTGTGAAACAAAAATTCATAAATAGTTCAAGTTCCATTCAAATTAGCCAAAAGCCCTACGACTGGTTCGGGCATAGCATATACTTTTGGGAAAACAATTACAACAGAGCTTTGGAATGGGCTGAGAACAAAAAGAAGCGTAGCGAGATTGAGACACCGGCAGTGGTTGGGGCTGTTCTTCAATTAGGTTACTGCTGTGATTTGCTTGATTCCAGGTATCTGCAGGTATTGAAAGACTATTACGTATTAATGGTTGCCGACTATAAATTAGTTGGCCAGGAGTTACCTGAAAATAAAGATATAAGGAATGATATTTATAAAGATAAAATCCTAAGAGTGCTTGATTGCAGCGTTATTGAGTACATGCATTCCAAAATTCACGAAAAATATCAAAAGGATATCAACCTCAATAGCTTCAGCGACCTAAAAATTTTCGAATCTACCCGTTGTGTATTTACCGAAGGCGGCCAGGCGTACGCCGGCGCAGGTATTTTTGAAAAAAGCCATATCCAAATATGTATCCGGAACCCGGATTGTATTAAAGGATTTTTTAATCCGGGAAAAAGTACTCCTTTTAGTAAGTGGGTGGATGGGAAAGTCAGTTGATTAAAACATCAGCCAGATTTACGAAGTTTTGGAAAGTAAGTCTGGAGTTTTCTACGCAGGCCCTTTTTTTGAGTATTGCTCACAGACAAATATGAACACCCCAGAAAACAGATCGGACATATCTTTTTTAGCTCATTTTAGCCTTAGTGCATACAAATATCCGTCAGAGCAACCAAAATAGACGATCCCGTTACTTATAACCGGCGACGAAACTACCGGGCCGAGCTTATATAATTGATTCATAATATCTACGGAACTGCTATATAGCGAATTGTCTTTCCCTATCGAAAGATAATTGTAATCAAGGACGTCTTTCTTTAAGAGTTTACCAGCGTTTATTTTCCGCCCATCGGTTATGAACTGGCCGGTTAGTTTACCCGATAAAAGATTGGCAGCAAAAAATTTGCCCGTAAAGTCACCAAAAAAGGCAGTGTTTCCGGCAATTGCGGGCGATGAATAAACATAACCATTGGCTTTGAAACTAAGCGTTTGCCTGCCTGTTTTCGCATCAAATCCCAAAAACTGGTAGGTATCCGAAGTAGCGGCATATACCGTACCGCCCTTTATTGCGGCTGTCGTCAATATCCACGATCCATTGGCGCTGTATTTCCAGGCAAGTTCGCCGCTGTTAGCGTGCAGTGCATAAAAATAACCATCCCTCGCTCCGAAATAGATTAAACCATTACCGCAGGTCGCTGAAGCCTGAATGCCTTCCATTAAATGGATCACAGGTTGATCTCCGGTCTTAAATTTCCAGATCAGCTTGCCGGTTATCGCATCAATTGCATAAAAGTAGGTATCCCAACTCCCAAAATACAGTTTGCCATCATATAAGGCGGGGCTGGTATGAATAAGGCCGCCGGTTTTAAAAGCCCATGCAAGTTTCCCGGTTACCGCATTTAAAGCATATAGATTTCCGTCGCTGCTGCCGAAATATACCATGGGGTGCAATTGATCGTCGCTGAATACAGGCGACGAAAGAAAGAAATCATAAAGATCCTCCATATACTGGCTGCTGGGTTTCATTGTCCACAAACCTTTGGCGCCCACTTTTTTTTCGCCCCCGGTTTTAAAACTCCAGGTTAATTTGCCGGTTCGGGCATCAAGTTCATAAAAATAGCCATCGAAACTGCCAAAACACAACCTGTTACCGCACACAGCAGGCGAAGAATTTACAGCCCCGCCGGTAGTAAATTTCCAAATTTGTTTGCCTGTTTTTAAATCAACTGCATATAAGTTATGATCTTCGCTTCCAATATATGCAACTCTATTACTGATAGCCGGCGACGAAAATATTTTACCGCCTGATTTAAATTTCCAGGCTAACTTGTCAAAGCCGCTATAATTTTTATCCGTAAAAAAGCCGGTATGCTTTTCATTTGCATGAAATACTGGCTTTGAGATGGTTTGAGCGAAAGCTGCATCGAGACCCAAAAAAATAACGAGCAAGTATTTAAGCATTGGCTGCGGAGATAAAGATGTGTTGAATATTCAAAAATCATCAATTAAAACCTGTATCGTTTGTTCAAATCCGGTTCAAATTTTGTTCATTCATACCTATCATAAATCATTGTTGCTTTTTGCCGTTCTCCACGCTTTTAATTTCTTTTTTACCGTCCACACTATTAAATTCATTTCCACATATTTTCAAAATAAAATCTTCGTGTTCTTTGTGAAACACTTTGTGCACTTAGTGGTAAAATTATCCACCAGCCCCGAAGCCCCGCAATTTTACTTTGCCCTTACGGTGATGTTAAGGCGCTGAATTAACTTTGCATGATTAAAACAAAAGCTATGAAAGTTGAAATATGGTCGGATGTGATGTGCCCGTTTTGCTATATAGGCAAACGCAGGTTTGAGGATGCTTTGCAGCATTTTGAACATAAAGATGAAATAGAAATAGAGTGGAAAAGCTTTCAGCTTAACCCGGATATGGTGACCAATCCCGATATAAATATCGACCAATATTTGGCTGATATAAAAGGCTTTACAATAGACCATGCCCGGCAATTGAATGCCCACGTAACCCAAATGGCCGCCGAAGCCGGTTTGACTTATAATTTTGATAAAGCGGTTGTAGCCAACAGCTTTAATGCGCACCGGTACAGCCATTTTGCTAAAACGAACGGTTTAGGTATTGAGGCCGAAGAGCAATTGTTTAAAGCCTATTTTACCGATGGCAAGAACATTGACGACGAGGATACATTAATTGAACTGGGAAAGGACTTAGGTTTGGATACAGCAGGGGTTAACGCGATGCTGGAAAGTAATGCCTGCGCCGATGATGTAAAACGTGATATAGCCGAAGCCCAACACCTCGGCATACAGGGTGTGCCTTTTTTTGTGCTGAATAATAAATATGGCATTTCGGGTGCGCAGGCAGTGCCGGTGTTTACACAGACCTTAGAAAAAGCATTCGCCGAATGGCGGCATGAAAACCCTAAACCAAAATTGGAAATAATTGAAGGAGAAAGCTGCGGGCCGGATGGGGATTGCTGATTAATTTGCGAATTGTTATAATTTGTTATAACTTTATCAAATGAGATCAAGCATCAGAAAAATTGGAAATTCGAAGGGCATAATACTGCCGCAAACTTTTTTAAAGCAATGCTTTATTGAAGATGAAGTTAGCATTGAAGTAAAAGACAATCATATCATTATCAGTGCACCTGATGAGATAAAGCGTAAAGGCTGGGATGAGGCTTTTAAAGAAATGGCTGCCAATGGCGATGACCAGTTGGTTATTCCCGATTTATTCAATGACGAAGAAATAAAAGATTGGAAATGGTGATAAAACAATACGCCATTCATTGGATAAATCTTGATCCTACTATCGGAAATGAAACCAGCAAAACACGACCATGTGTTATTATTTCACCTGATGAAATGAACAGGCATTTGAGAACTGTTATAGTTGCACCTTTGACCCATACACTTAAAATTTACCCGTCAAGGGTGATATGTGAAATAAACGGGGATAAAAGTTCTGTCATGCTTGATCAATTAAGGACCGTCGATCAATCAAGAATAGGTTCTCTATTAAGTAAACTGAACCCAAAAGAGATTGCAGAAATAAAACTTGTCATTAGTCAAATGCTTTGTTAGGCTTTAAAAACCAAATCAAAATTCTTCTTTTATATTCAAACTATTTTTCCTATTTTTGTGTAAATCAGCTTAGTGTAATAAATACACTAACTTGTTGAAAAAAGATAAATGGATACCACGATAAAGCAAATAACCACCGATAAAACAACCCTCCGCATTGCAGTGGGGAGCCAGTTTTTTTTGGCCGGCCTTTGCTTTGCCAGCTGGACGTCGCGCATTGTAACCATACAGCATACCATGGGGCTTTCATACGCCGGCCTGGGCGCCGTATTGTTTTCGCTGCCGGTTGGGTTAATGTGTTCGCTGCCGTTTTCGGGCTTTATCATTACAAAAATCGGAAGCAAAAAATTATTGCTGGGCGCAGTATTGGTCTACGGTTTCGCCCTTGTAAGCTTAGGCCTGGCGCAAAATACAGTGCAACTTATCGCAAGTCTGTTTTGTTACGGATTTGCGGGCAATACGCTTAATATTTCGGTAAACACACAAGCTGTAGCCGCCGAGGAGATGTACAAGAAACCCATTATGGCTTCTTTCCATGGCTTGTGGAGCCTGGGAGGCTTTACCGGGGCGGTTATCGGTATTTTTATGATCGCGCATAAGGTTAGCCCTTTTTATCATTTTTTTGCTATTTTAATGATCCTGATCATCGGCGCCATTGTAGCTGCAGGTTATCTTTATGATGATGCCGACGCCGGCAAAAACGATGCATCGCCCTCGGTATCTTTTCAAAGTATTATTAAGCTGTTTATCCCGCTGATGGCCCTGGGCGCCATAGCCTTTTGTTCCATGATCTGCGAAGGGGCAATGTTCGACTGGAGCAACATCTATATTAAAAAAGTAATACTTGCGCCGCCTGCACTGGTGGGTGTTGGTTTTGCAGCTTTTATGTCGACGATGGCGACTGGCAGATTGTTCATCGCGGATAAGTTTGCCCACCGCTATGGCTTGAAACGTACGTTACAGGTAAGCGGCTGTTTAATTGCAACCGGCCTGCTGGTTGCCGTGATTTTCCCATATTTCTATACAACTATTGCAGGGTTTTTATTAGTTGGCGCGGGTGTGTGCGCGATTGTGCCGATGGTATACAGCGCTGCCGGAAGGTCAAAAATAATGTCGCCTGGGGTGGCAATTACGGTTGTTTCAACCATTGGTTTTGTCGGTTTCCTTGTAGGGCCGCCGGTAATAGGGTTTATTGCAGGTTTAGCCACTTTAAGGGCATCGTTTGCGCTTATTGCTTTA
>Ga0206872_10106_pt1 | contig 25599 bp, 18 predicted proteins | sample Alteio_BWOrgCont_34_FD_152906 | JGI IMG/M metagenome (GOLD analysis project Ga0206872, IMG submission 152906) | Enriched cells from forest soil in Barre Woods Harvard Forest LTER site, Petersham, Massachusetts, United States -... | ecosystem: Environmental > Terrestrial > Soil > Temperate forest >... | reverse complement strand
ACCCAATGCCTCAATGCCCATCCGGAAACGGCACCCCGTTATGGCAGGTAGTACAGGTTACAACCATCCCTTCCGACCCGATCATCGGGTGTTTTATTTTAAGATATTTTTTGTTAATACCTAATGTCATACGCATCATTTCCCGGGCTATTTGCTTTTCGGGTTTTGCATCGCTGGCAAAATCAAGCTCGCCGACTTCTTTGCCCTCTGCGTGGCAAAAATTACAACCCACGCCAAGTCCATCCTCAAAATCGCCGATCATTATTTTTTGCAGGTCTTTTGAGCTTATGTTTTTTGGCAATATCTTAAGGTTTACATATTGCGGCTGATCGGTTGCTTTATTTGCATTTGTTGCTGCAACGATGGATACAGGCACGGATAGCAATAATATAATTGAAAATTTACGATTGATTTTCATGATTGTTTTTTTTGAAACGTAGAGACGCAATACTTGCGTCTCTGAAACTTGCGTCTCTGAACTTGCGTCTCTGAAACGGATGATTGCATTTATGATTAACTTCTCAAACATTAAGGCCGGAGACGCAAGTATTGCGTCTCTACATTTTTTTTGCCAATATGTTTAACGATACGTCAAGATTGTCTGAAATGGTGCTTGTTCCCCCGACATCATAATCCTTCCGGTTTATATTAAATGTTCCTTTAAACACGAAGCCGCCATTTGACGGCGTCGCCGTGAAAGGAAATGATATAACCCTGGTTGTTTTTTTAATAGTAAGTTTCCCGGTGATATTGTAGGCGCCGTTTTTACCTCCGGATACTTTGGTTGATAAAAAATGTATCCGTGGGTAGTTTTTTACGTCAAAATAAGAGTCGCCTTTTAAATGGCCGTCACGCAGGCTATTGTCAGTATTTACGGTTGATGCATCTATGGTTACGTCAAAAGCCGATGCTGCCGGGTTGGCGGGATCGAATGTAATTTCACCCTGCAAGCCTTTAAACGTTCCGTCGACACCAAAACCAAGGTTTTTTATCGTAAAATTTACGGAAGAGCCTTGTTCTGCCGGTTTATACTGGGCAAAAACGCTGCCTGAAATAAAAATAGTTAAAATAAATAAAATAGATTTTTTCATAAAATGACTTTATTCTTTATGCCTTTGTGGCCCCTCGTGCCCTTTGTGGTTTATTTTACCACAAAGGATGCACAAAGCAGCCCAAAGATTTCATCGTTTAGATAAGGGTCTTTTTTAAGGAACTATTGAGCGGAGGCCTCCATTAAAGGGCTATCGGTAACAGCCAATGTATTGTCGTGTTCCATGTAATGAACATCTGTTAATCCCAAAACGCTGCGTAATTTTTCAGCAGGAACTTTCATTGGCCCGGCCGAAGGCGCACTGCCCGGTGCAGGCTGCGGAAACGCTGTCGACATGGCGGTGTGGAAAGTTATGTTCCCTTCCACTTTTCGGATAGTTTGGTGAATATGCCCGTTTAAAACCGAAACCGATCCAAAACGACGTAAAAGCGACAGGGCCTGTTCACCGTCTTTTGTGCCCCATCCCCATTGCGGATAAACTGCCCAAAGCGGTATATGCGCAAATACAACAATAGGCGTACTGTTCGAAAGCCCGCGCAGGTCGTCCGCCAGCCATTTTATCTGCTCATCGCCAAGTGTACCGAGGCCGCCGTCTACCTGCACCATGGCATTCACCAGGCCAATAAAATGCACGCCGTTGGAGTTGAAGCTGTACCAGCCGTTGCCTTTGGTGCCCTTACCATAACGGTCGAAGTATAATTTGCCCTGATCGGTTAAATCATGCTCACCGGGCACATAAAATACTTGCTTGTTGGTGGCTTTCATCGATTGGTCAAGGGTGTCGAATTGCTCGGCCTGTGCCAGGTGCGAAAGGTCGCCTGTATGCAAAATAAATTGCGGCGCAGCAGGCATGGCGTTAATTTTTGCAATGGTAGCCTGTAATGTACCGGTAACGTCCGGATTTGCAGGTTTGTTAAAACCTATGTGACTGTCGCTGATCTGTACAAAACTGAAATCGGATTTTGGAAGGATTAGTCCTTTCTTAATTCCGCCCGTTGATTTGTCGACAATCTGACTCATACCATATGATTTTAGTATGCCGCCGGTCATCATAAAAAGTACGCCGGTACCTGCCCATGCCATACATTCCAGGAAACCCCTGCGGTCGATGCCGTCATGATTGTGATCGCTATGGATTAAATTGTCTTTTTGCTCGTTTTCCATAATTTTTTCTTTTAATGCCTTGGTGAATTATGGTACTAAGAAATAGATAAAGCAACTTGCGGCTAAATATTTTACATGAAGCAGGGCAAATGCTTGATGAAGGAGGGGAAAAGGTGAAAGCTGAAAGGTAAAAAGCTAAAGCGATATAACAAATACCCTAATGACTCAATGACCTAATGACTCAATGACCTAATGACTCAATGACCCAATGACCCAATGACCCAATGACCCAATGACTCAATGACCCAATGACCCAATGACCCAATGACCCAATGACTCAATGACCCAATGACTCAATGACCCAATGACCCAATGACTCAATGACCCAATGACCCAATGACCCAATGACCCAATGACCCAATGACCCAATGACTCAATGACCCAATGACCCAATGACCCAATGACCCAATGACCCAATGACCCAATGACCCAATGACCCAATGACCCAATGACTCAATGACTCAATGACCCACCTGCCAAATTTCTTTTAACGAGATTTTTATCAGCTATTTGAATAAGCCCGAAGCAGAGGATGATAAATACAAAAACCCACTTATAAACGTCTATAAAATCTACTGCCGATTTTAGAACAGTCGGATTGATATAACTTATTGCGAAATAGGCAGATAATATACCTGCAACGACCACTGCCGCAATGATTGCTTTATAGCGCAGCGACTCTGCTTCTTGCTGATTAATTTTTACCTGTTTAACTACGGCTTCTGCCAAACCTGTGTTCACAGACATAGCGGGTTCATCAGCCAAAGCGGTAAATAATAACCGGTATATATCCGCGTCATCATCAATGCCGGGCAGCACCGGTTTCCCGTCATGTTCCAACTGCTCTTCCAGCAATCGCTTAATTTGTTCTTCGTTCAGCGCTTTCATTGATATTTTATATAAAGTTCCAGCTTTTCTTTCAATAATTTCCTGGCCCTGAATAAATAATTTTTTACCGTCCCTTCCGGCATACCCGTAATTTCCTCAATTTCGAGGTATGAAAACTCGTTTAAATGATACAGGGTTAATACGGTACGGTAATGAACCGGCAATTTTTCAATTTGTTGGTGTATAAATGCCGATGTATTCTTTTTTGCGAGGATACTTTCAGGGTTTTCGGTTGTTTTATGGTAATTTTCAAAATCAGCAATATCATCGGTAAGGCTTATTTTACCCGAAACTTTTTTAAGGTGATTAACAGCTGTTCCGTAAGCAATCTGCGCAATCCAGGTTGATAGTTTTGATTGAAATTTAAAACCCGAAAGGTGTTTGTAAACTTTTATAAATACTTCCTGGCACACATCCTGGGTATCTTCATTATTTTGTACCAGCCGGTTTACCATAAAAGTTACCAGCTTTTCATATTGTTTCACCAATATTTTAAAAGCCGCCATATCTCCGTTTATTATGCGGGAAACTATTTCCTTCTCAGTTTGCATGCAGGCGATTAGACAGTAATGGTTATGTAAAGGTTGCAGGATTGGTTTATTAAGTTAGATTAAGTTAGATTAAGTTGATTAGGTTAGATTAGATTAAGTTTTACATACTCTACTAATATTAACTTAATCAACCACTCACTCAATCAACTCAGTCAACTACTCACTCAATCAACTCAATCAACTCAATCAACTCAATCAACCATTCACCTAATCAACCATTCTCCACTCAACTGCAACCTTTCAAACAGCGCTCCTGTCTAATGTAGCAAATTCATTTAAAAACATAAAAATATGACACCTTTATTAGCAGTCCTCGGACTCACGTTAGCTGTCGTGGTCGTAATCATTTCAATTTTAAACCATCGCGTAAAAATGCGGATGATAAAAGACGGCCACGTTGATGAAAACTCAATAAAAATTTTAAGCCAGCAAAACAGCGGACTTAAGCTGGATACCCTAAAGTGGGGTATTATTTTACTATTCGGCGGCCTGGGCTTAATAGTACTTGAATATGTACCCTATGGTTATGACTACCATGGTTCACACGGTTCCCCGCTTCCATTTGGAATTGAAGCCGTTAGCCTTGCAATCGGGTTCCTGGTGTATTATTTTATTGCCAGGAATATGAACAAAAATAGTTGATTGAGTTGGATTAGGTTTATTAGGTGAGCAGCTGAACTTAAAGCCCCGGGATAATTTCCGGGGGCTTTTTGGTTTTTATGTCTGCCCGAACTTTAAATATCAATTTGACAGAAATTTTCTTTAAAATTGATTCATGAAATTATACAGTACCATTAACGGTATCCTGCTCGAACACGACTATTCAATGTTTCTTATTGACGGAGCCTGGGACGATACGGTTAACCGGGATGACCTTGAAGGTTACTTATTATCAAAAACAAAAACATCCAAGCAAATAACACTTAATGAGCAGGTAAAATACCTTGAAGATAAAAGTATTTTACCGCCGATAGGGCAGCAGGAAGTTTGGGCAGCCGGGGTTACCTATTTAAAAAGCCGCGACGCCCGGATGGAAGAGTCCCAAAGCACCGGCGCCGCAAGCTTATACGACCGTGTTTATGATGCCGAACGCCCTGAATTGTTTTTTAAAGCGATAGCATCCCGCGTTTCAGGGCATAACCAGGATGTTTTTATCCGCAAAGACTCCGCCTGGAACGTGCCTGAGCCCGAACTTACTTTGTTTATCAATTCAAATGGCAACATCCAGGGCTATACCATAGGCAATGATATGAGTTCACGAAGTATTGAAGGTGAAAATGCACTCTACTTGCCTCAAGCAAAAATTTATGAAAAAAGCGCGGCTTTAGGGCCTTGCCTTTTTGTTGGCTCGTCGCCAATAGGAGGCGAAGTGGTGATTAAAATGATCATTAAGCGGGATGATGCTAAAGTTTACGAAGATTCAACAACTGTTTCGCGGATCAAGCGGTCGTTTACAGAATTAACAGGTTACCTGTTCAGAGAATGCGATTTTCCGCACGGCTGTTTCCTGATGACGGGCACTTGCCTGGTACCGTCGCCGGATTTTACTTTACAGGAAGGCGACATTGTAGAGATCAGTATCGACGCAATAGGTACGCTAATAAACACCATTGGCATTAACCCGAAACATAAATTGAAATAGCATGAAGGCCTTAACTTTTTTATTTATTCTGTCAGCATCAGTCGTTCTTAACTCCTGTAAAAATACCCCTCAAAAAAACCAATCTTTTGAAAGCCAATATCCCAAAGGTACCTTTGGGTACGATCTTGATTTTTTAAAACAAAAAGACAGCGTTGTTGTGCTGAACAGCAAGGATGGCAATGGTCAGATCATCGTTTCACCTAAATACCAGGCCAAAGTGTTCACCTCAACCGCCGATGGCGCAAACGGAAAAAGTTTTGGCTGGATAAACTATAAAACCTTCGACCAAAGGTCATTAGACCCGCATATGAACGCTTATGGCGGCGAGGACCGTTTATGGCTCGGCCCCGAAGGGGGACCATTTTCAATTTTTTTCAGGCCGCGCACCAAAATGGTATTTGACTATTGGCATACGCCGACAGCCTTTGATTTTGAAAGCTGGAAACTCACTGCAAGCTCGGATAAAAAGGCGTCCTTAAGCAAATCGACAAGGATTTTAAATTATTTGGGCGTGATTTTTAACGTAGCTATAGTTCGCGATATAGAAATACTGGAACCCGGTGATGTAAAAAAAATGCTTGGTATTGATCTTGACAGTAAAGTAAAATCAGTCGCTTTCAGCACCACCAATACGATCATCAACACAAGCCCTTTTGCGTGGAGCCAGCAAACCGGCGCACCCTGTTTATGGAACCTGGATATGTTTTCGCCATCTGCAAAAACGATAATTGTTGTTCCGTATAATAAAAACGATACCGGCAAAGTTGCCACCACCGATTATTTTGGCCAGATACCTCCCGACAGGGTGAAATTTAACAACGGCATTTTACTGTTTAAAGCCGATGGAAAATCACGTGGCAAACTGGGGATGCCGCCAAACAGGGCTAAAACAATGGCCGGCAGCTATGATGCGCAAAACAATGTGTTAACCATTGCGCTGTTTGATATGGACCCCAAAGCAACCTATCTGAACCAGGAATGGCGGACAGACAAGCCCCCGTTCACCGGCGACGCTGTAAACGCCTATAACGACGGCCCTTTGGCAAACGGTACCCAAATGGGCCCATTTTACGAAATTGAGAGCGTATCGCCGGCGGCCTTTTTGAGACCTAATGAAGCGCTTACGCACAAACACAGTGTTTTTCATTTTACCGGCGATAAAACCGAGCTTAACCAAATTGCATTAAAAACATTAGGAATATCGCTGCAGGATATACAAGCTGCATTTAAATAATTATATTCACGCTGTTAAGGTGAAAGGTTAAAGGCGAAAGCTGAAAGGTTTTTGCGCGCCGGACGCTTATCACGTTTAAATAAACCAATATAAAACCATTTCATGACGAAGAATAAAACGCTCTTTGCGGTAGGCCTTATTACCTCCCTGTTTTTTATATGGGGCATTGCCTTAAACCTTAACCCGATATTAATTCCGCATTTAAAAAAAGCATGCCAGTTAACCACATTCGAGTCCTCCTTTGTTGATTTTGCGGCTTATATAGCCTATTTTTTGCTGCCTATCCCTGCCGCCTTGTTTATGAAAAAATACAGTTATAAAGGCGGCATAATATTCGGGCTTGTGCTTGTTTCAACAGGGATGTTTTTATTTTATCCGGCGGCCGAAGTGAGAAATTTCGCTTTCTTTTTATTTGCTCTTTTTGTAATGTTCAGCGGATCGGCCTTTTTGGAAACCGCCGCGAACCCTTATATTACCGTGTTGGGCTCGCCCGAAGGTGCAACACGGCGTATTAACCTCGCACAGTCATTTAATGGCGTTGCCGCCGTATTGGCAGGCACCTTCGGGAGGACTTATATTTTATCAGGAATAACTTTAAGCCCTCAGCAGGAAGCAGCGATGTCGCACGATCAATTGACCCGTTATCTTAATAAAGAGGCATTGTCTGTCCAAATGCCTTTTTTAATAATTGGAATAGGTGTTCTTATTGTTGCAATTTTAATATTTCGCACGCCTTTGCCGCCAATCGTTGAAGAAGGAGAGGGCGAAGAATTGCATGAAAGAAAACCGTTCAAGCAGCGAATGAAAGCGCTGTTCGCAGAAAAAGAACTAATAGCAGGCGTAAAGGCACAATTTTTTTATGTAGGCGCGCAGGCATGTGTATTCGGGTTTATTGTATTGTTTGCGGAACGGGTTGCCGGGATGAACGAGAAGACAGCGTCTGCCTTTTTGATAGCCGGGTCGGTTTGTTTCATGGCAGGAAGGATTACCGGTACCCTCCTGATGAAAATCGTTTCTCCAATTAAATTGCTAACGATTTATAGTTTATTGAATGTGTTCCTGATACTTCTGGCTGTGTTTCTGCACGGCAATTTCCCGGTTTATGCTTTGTTAGGCGTTGACTTTTTTATGTCGATCATGTTTCCAACTATTTTTTCGCTCAGCATACGCGGTTTAGGGAAAAAAACCAAAGAAGGATCTTCTTTGGTAATAATGGCTATAGTCGGAGGCGCTGTATGTGCTTTGCTTTTAGGATTTCTTGCTGACAGGATCGGTATTCAATGGGCATACCTGGTTCCCGAAGTATGTTTTGTGTATATATTCTTTTACGCCAGGAAAAGACTAAAAACCGAGAATTTAACTTTAACATCGGCGCATTGAATTAATTTTGCTGAATATGGATTTAGGATTAACAAACAAAATAATTATAGTAACCGGCGGCGCCAAGGGCATAGGCGAAGGCATAGTAAAAGTACTGGCAAATGAAGGCGCCATCCCGGTCATTGTGGGCCGCAATGAGGCAGATAACCTAAAATGCTTGCAAGCAGTTCAATCTTTGGGCGGCAAAGCAGCACAGGTTGCTGCCGAACTAACCGACCCTGATGCCTGCAAAAAAGCGGTAAATGAAGTTATCAAACAATTCGGCCGTATCGATGGCTTGGTTAACAATGCCGGCGTAAATGACGGGGTTGGGCTTGAGAACGGCAATTACGAGCGATTTATGGCATCGCTGCATAAAAATGTAGTGCATTATTACCTGATGGCACATTATGCCTTGCCCGAATTAAAAAAATCAAAAGGGGCCATTCTGAATATCACTTCTAAAACTGCAGATACCGGGCAGGGGAACACTTCAGCCTATGCCGCGTCGAATGGTGGCCGTAATGCGCTCACCCGCGAATGGGCGGTTGAATTGTTGAAATATGGCATTAGGGTAAACGCCATAGTTGTTGCCGAGTGCTGGACGCCTTTGTACGAAAACTGGATAAAAACATTGCCGGACCCCAAAGCAAAATTGAAAGAAATAGAATCAAAAATTCCGTTAGGCAACCGCATGACCACCGCCGAAGAGATAGCAAATGCTGCTGCGTTTTTGTTATCGGAAAGATCAAGCCATACCACCGGGCAGCTTATTCATATCGATGGGGGATACGTTCATTTGGACAGGGCGTTGGCAAACGCTTGAATATGGTGAGTGGTTGATTTGGTTGGATTGAGAGAGTGGTTTTTGGGAATTACTTTTTAAAACCATATTTTTAACTTAATCAACCTAATCAACTTAATCTAACTCACCCGATAGCTATCGGGTCAACTAACATACATGATAAAAATAGATTCACACCAGCATTTCTGGAAATTCGATCCTGTCAGGGATAGCTGGATAGATAAAACTATGTCGGCCATTCAAAGTGATTTTCTGCCGGATGATTTAAAACCTATACTGGACAAATATCACATTGACGGATGTATTGCGGTGCAGGCCGACCAGTCGGAAGCCGAAACTGAATTTTTGCTGGGCCTGGCTGAGACCAATGATTTTATAAAAGGCGTAGTGGGCTGGGTTGACTTGCGGGCCGACAATATCGGCAAGCGCCTGGAATATTTTAAGGATTTTAAAAAATTAAAAGGTTTCCGTCACGTTTTGCAGGGCGAACCCGACAGGGCGCTGATGCTAAACCCGCAGTTTACAAGGGGGATCAATGCGTTAAGGGTATATGATTTTACTTACGACATCCTGATCTTTCCCGACCAGCTTGGTTATACCTACCAGTTCGCGAAAACCTTCGGCGGTCATCGTTTTGTGATCGATCATATAGCCAAGCCGGATATTAAAACTAAAAATATTGAAAAATGGACAAACGGCATTAAAGCTATAGCCAAGCTTGAAAACGTTTACTGCAAAGTATCGGGCATGATTACCGAAGCCGATTGGTATGGCTGGGTTTTAACAGATTTTGAACCTTATTTGGATGTTGTTTTTGAGGCATTCGGCACAAAACGGGTAATGTTTGGCTCCGATTGGCCGGTTTGCAATGTGGCCGGCGGCTACCAGCAGATGCTTTCGGTGGTTAAAAACTACACTTCAAAGCTATCCGAGGACGAACAGGCGCGATTTTGGGGGTTGAATGCGGGTGAGTTTTATAAACTTGATTAGTAAGCTGAATGCCGAAGGCTTAAAGCTGAAAGCCAAAGCATTGATTAATGTATGAACCTAATATAAACTATAATGAAAAAAACGTTTTTACTTGCCCTGATAACTGCCTTAATTGCTTTATCTGCCAATGCTCAGGAAAAATTCAATGGTTTGGGTGTAAATATTGGTAATATTTATCGCCTGTCGGATGCAAAAACCCGCTCCATCAGTCCTGAGAATTTTAACGGCGAAAAAGGCAAGGGCGGCATGGCCACAACGGGTACCGGGTCCGGCCCGGCGAGGGAGCTTGGACAAAAATGGAAAGTAAGCCCGAGCGTCGTTATAAAAAAGCACACCACATATACCGTTGCCGAAATCGACGGCTCTGGCGCTATTCAGCATATCTGGATGACGCCTACAGGCAACTGGCGCTATTCTATTCTCCGTTTTTACTGGGATGACGAAACTACACCATCTGTTGAGGTGCCCGTGGGCGATTTCTTTTGCATGGGCTGGGGTAAGTTTGCGCCGGTGCGGTCGCTGGCTGTTGTGGTTAACCCCGGCAGCGGACTTAATTGTTATTGGCCGATGCCTTTCCGCAAAAAATGCAGGATAACAATGGAGAATATTGACGATGAAAATATGGTTTTATATTACCAGGTAGATTATACACTCACCGATGTACCAAAAGATGCCGGGTATTTTCACGCACAGTTTCGCAGGGTAAACCCACTACCCTTTAAAAAAGATTATGTGCTGGTTGACAGCATAAAAGGTAAAGGGCAATACGTCGGCACTTATTTGGCCTACGGTTCAAATAAAAATGGCTGGTGGGGCGAAGGAGAGATCAAGTTTTTTATGGATGGCGATACTGAATTCCCTACCATAAACGGCACGGGCACCGAAGATTATTTTAACGGCGCCTATGATTTCGACAGTATGCACAAAAAAGCTGATGGCAGCGAGATAAGTGAATATACCGAATTCAGCGGCCCATATACAGGCTTGCCGCAAGTGATACGTGGCGACGGGCATTACAGTGTAGCCCAGCGTTTTGGTTTGTACCGCTGGCATATTGCCGACCCCGTGCGTTTTGAAAAAGACTTAAAAGTCACCATACAGGATTTAGGCTGGCACGGCGATGGACGTTATATGCCATTACAGGATGACATTGCCTCCGTAGTATTCTGGTACCAAAGCGAGCCCCACGGGGCGTTCCCGGTATTCCCGACTAAAGATCAGTTGGAAGTGAATTGATTTCGAATTTCGGAATTTCGATTTCGGATTTATTTTTATTTCGGATGTTCGACCCGATAGCTATCGGGTTCGGATTTTGAAGAATTTAAAAATCAGAATTCAAAACATTCCGCAATCGGCATTCCGAATTCCGCATTTCTTAATTCCGAAATCGAAATTCCGAAATCCGAAATCCCCGTCATATCCTTCGTTTCAAAGTAATAATCACCTGGTCGAGCTTTTTATCGTGATAAACCTCTAACAGCAGGTTCCGGTTGTTTTCCGATTTGAAAATTTCGTCAATTTGCTCGAGGCTCATATCTGCTGTTTGTTTGAAATTAATTGCTACTATTTCGTCATCCTTTTCCAATCCAATCGCGTCACCTGCCGAGCCCGGTTCAACCCGGCTAATAATAACATGCTTAAAATCATCGCCGCCGGCATAATATTCCAGGCCGCTCATATCATGCTCAAACGGCTCGTTAAAATCCCTCCCCGGTTTCAGGAAAATAGCATTATCATGGTAATCAAATACAACTACAAACCGCTTAAGCAAACCGATGCCAAGATTTCCATCACGTTTTGCCCTTAATTTGTTTAGTAGTGAATCATCTTCGGGGAAAGATGAAATCAGGTTTTTTATCCTGTATTTGCCAAGTTCAATTTCACTTATCCGGCTTATAAAACCCGAAATAGGCCCATTAAAACCAATGCCCAAATTCGCGGAGATACACTTTTTTGGCAGCTCAGGGCTGTCAGCCATATTTTCAAGGGACAGTGGGTGGCCCGCGCCAAGATCGATCACCAATTTACTTTTCTTAATACTTCCGTCGGGCAAATAAACATTTGTTTCAAGGTAAGGTTTATGATTTTCAACCGTTATCGGTATTTTTTCCCCTTTGTTAAACAAGCGTTGATCTTGTGGCCGGTAAACGGTTAAGGTCGAGTCGCCGAAGTTTACTTTTACAGCTAAATTATTAAAGAACTCATAGCCCAATAACCCGTGTATGGGCATGCCTGTATAATTCGATAATCCAAAATGGTCTTTTTTCAGGATAGCAGCCGCCACGCCATAACTGGCTAAACCAGGTATGTCAATTTTCAACGGCGATGTAATAAATGCTTCATAGGCGTCCCCAACGCCATCGCCGCTTAGCTTTAAAGTACGTTTACTGGGTATATTAACCGAATCAATTAATTCCGGGTCAGTAATGATCATTAGGCCTGCCCCGGTATCCATAATAAAGTTAAAAGGGCCTTTATTATTTATTTTTAATTGTATCACGATCAAATTCCGAATCAGCCGGAACGGGATCGCTACTTTTTTTCTATGGCCGATTATATCGAAGTATTGGGCCCTTGCAGGCAAAGACAAACTGGTTAAAAACAGGAGCCATAAAAAAAACTTATATATAGTTTTATAGGGCATAGCAAAAAATTAGATATTACATATTATTTGTTTTTGTTGATACGTTTAACAAGCCGATGGGGTGGCTTCGCATTCAAATGATCGCAGTAAATGACTTATAAATAATCCCCCCTTCCTAAACCTTCATTATAAAAACATATTCCGTTGCCCGTTTATTTATTTTTTTGTAATTTGTGGTTTATTATTGGCAGCAAAAGCAATGTTTTTAATAACCAAAGTATAAATTTAAGAATAGGCTTTCGATATAGCTATTCATAGCCTGTACAAGTTAGTACAAGTTGATACAAGGCGAACTGTGTGATTATCTGTTATATTTTTGTCTGAATATTTGATTTTGTGATATGAATACCGAAGAGTTTCTGATAGAAAGGACAATAAAGTTATATGAATCTGAAACCGGCTGGGGTGATAGTGAGGAATGGACCAACCAGGATTTTGTAATATTAAGTGAGAAAATACAGGAACGTACCGGCGTAGCCTTGAGCCATGTAACCTTAAAAAGGGTTTGGGGTAAAGTTAAATACGAGAGTCTGCCTAATACGCACACGCTTGATACGCTCGTCCAGTTTTTGGGATACGAAAACTGGAGAGAGTTTAAATCGCGGAACGGCAATGGGAACGCGACTGCCAAAACGGTAAAACAAATTATTAATAACGGGCATCATATAGAAGTAAAGTCCGAACCGAAAAAGGGCGGCATCCTTGTAAAAACCGTTTTATTTATCGTAGTACCTGTTATTTCAGTTCTTATAATAATATTTATTAATAAGGGCAAACCAAAAGTTGCTGATAATGAGTACTCCTTCAGCAGTAAAAAAGTTGTTTCCGAGGGGCTGCCAAACTCTGTCATTTTTAACTACGATGCTACCAAATCGCCGTATGATTCGGTTATTATCCAGCAATCGTGGGACAGTCACCTGCAGGTTAAAGTATCCAAATACCAGCATCAGCACACTTCTATTTATTATTACCCTGATTATTATAAAGCCAAGCTTATCGTTGGTGGTAAAATAGTAAGCATGCACAGGCTTTTAATCAAGTCGAACGGCTGGCTGCCAATAGTTGCACAATCACCTGTGCCGGTGTACTTTAATAAGGAAGACGTAATGAAGGACGGCAAAATGTCATTATCGGCCGATCAAATTCAGGCGCGCAATATTAAAATGCAGCCTGACCCGCCAACGGTGATGTATTCAAACGTGAAAGATTTTGGCGAGATATACAGCGATGATTTTGTTTTTGAAACTTCGGTTAAAGATGATTATCGCGAAGGGGCAGCTATTTGCCAGGTGACCAAGTTGTATATACTTTGTGAGGGGACAGCTGTGGGTATTCCGCTTTGCGCCAAAGGCTGTATTTCAAATATCGACCTGCTTTTCACCAATTTTTACACAACAGGCAAACAAGAGGACCTGTCGGCTTTTGGGGTTGATTTTAATTCATTTGTAAAAGTAAGGGTAGTATCAAAAAACCGCAAAGCGAGTATTTTTCTTAATGATAAACTGGTTTACTCGGTTAATAAGGATATCATAAAATCAAAAATAATAGGGTTTAATTTCACTTTCCAGGGTACCGGCTCGGTTGATTATGTTAAATTATCAAACGGGAAGGTTAACTATGAGGATGATTTTTGATGATTTCGGATTTCGGATGTTCGACCCGATAGCTATCGGGTTCGAATTTATAATTAAAAAAAACCACGAAGTTCACTAAGGACACTAAGAAAGGAAAGTATTGCCCCGCTCTTGTTTTCAATCCCGGTACCTTTAGTGAAACCCTCGTGCCCATAGTGGTTTACATTATTAGCATTTTAATAAATCCGAACCCGATAGCTATCGGGTCGAACATCCGAAATCCGAAATAAACTCTTCTACCTGCAGTATTTCTTTATCACATCCGGCGCATCTTTTGATCCAAGTTCGAGGGCCTTTTTCAAGTCGGCACAGCCGCTATTATCATTCTGATTTATTTTTGCAAGCCCCCGGTTAAACCAGGCATCAGGATTACGCGGGTTTAGTTCAATTGCTTTGTCAAAATCTTTGAAAGCGCCTGCCGGGTCTTTTAAGTTTATCTTTGCCTCGGCCCGCAAAACGTAATTGTTTTCATCCCTGGGGCTTAGTTTTATAGCCTCGGCGAAATCGGTACGCATATCCGCGGTATCAAGGGTGTAACTTTCGGCCAGGCCCCGATAGGCGTATGTTTTTATGTTATCAGGGTTAATTAATAATACACTGATATAGTCATAAACTGCACCCAGGTAGTTCTTCTGGATCATCTTTAAGCTGGCCCTGTAAAAATACGCATCGTCGTTATTTTGGTCCTTTAAAATGGCCTTATCAATATCTTTTTGGGCCCCGTCATAATCTTTGATCCTGATTTTCATATTCCCCATATTCGCATAGGCAATCGATCTGGTGTTTGAATCAACGGCCATTGCCTTATTAAACTCAGCAATAGCGCCCTTGTTGTCATCCAGGTTGCTCATCGCTATCCCGCGTTCAATATAAAATTTCCCATTCTTTGTGCCGGGGGTTATTACCTTGTTAAAAAACAGTAAAGCCTCCGAATATTGCTGATCAGCTATCAGCTCTCTTCCGAGCTTGAGCTGTGCATCCCCGTTTTTAGGGTCAAATTCCAGTTGTTTTCTCAAATCCGCTATCGAGCCCTTTTTATCACCCAATTTACTTTTAATTTTAGCACGCACCGAATATGCATAAGAGTTGCCTGCAAACAATTCAATCGCTTTGTTTAAATCTTCGAGGGCAGCGGGATAATTAGCCTCCATAGCTTTTATGTCGCCCCGCCCCGTATAGGCTTCGGTATTTTTAGGATTTTCCCTGATCGCCGTATTATAATCGGCAACAGCTCCGGCAGTGTCCAACAAGGCTGCCCTGGCCTTGCCCCTGGTCACATAAGCATAGCCATCATGGTCGGTATCGAACATAATCGACGAATCGCCGTCGAGCAGTGCCCCATGATAATTCTTAAGAGATATTTTTAAATCGCCGCGGTTTTGAAATGCCTTTGAAAATTTGCGGTTAAGATTAATTGCCTTGTTAAAGTCGTTCATTGCAGCTGTGGTATCATTTAGCCGGTTTTTACAAATCCCGCGGTACAGGTATAATTCAGCATTTGCCGGATTAAGGGCAATCGCTTTGTCAAAATACGCGATCGCCACGCCATTTTCATCTGTATTGCTGGCAGCCTTAGCCAGGTAATAATATAAATTTGGCAGGTCGGGTTTCATTCCCGCCGCCTTTTTATAATCGTCAATCGCCCCTTTATAGTCCCTCAAATCAACCTTAATATTGCCGCGATAAAACACAGCTTCGGCATTTGAAGGATTCATCCTGATGGTCGTATTATAATCGGCCATGGCGCCCTCGAAATCGGCAATTGTACCTTTTGAGTTTGCCCTGTAGTAGTATACGTCGGCGTTATTAGGGTTAAGTTTTAATGATATATCATAGTCAAGTATTGCCCCTTTATTATCGCCCAAATTCGTTTTTGCAACTCCCCGGTACTCGTACAGTTCCGGGTTTCCGGGCGTTATTTCAATGGCCCTGGTAAAATCTTCTACCGCGCCCGCATAATCCTGCGAATTAACTTTTTCGTTTGCCCGGTAATGATAAATATCAGCAGTTCTTAAACCCAACTCAATGGCTTTGGTATAGTCATCAACGGCGTTTTTGTATGATTTGATATTACTGTAAGCGTTTGCGCGATAGTAATAAGCATTGGCGTTTCCAGGGTCGAAAGAGATTACTTTGCTATAATCGTCTATGGCTTCACTATATCCGCTACTGTTGCTATAAGCGTTGCCGCGATATAAATAAGCCTTTACGTTATTATTGTTTAATTGAATTGCTTTAGTGAAATCAATAATTGCGCTTTTATAATTTTTTACGGCTGATTCTTTGTTGGCGATGTCAAGGTATTGGTCTGAGGTTTGGGCAAAGCCCAGGTAAGGCAAAAAAGAAATTATAATTAATAGTCTTTTCATAATTTTATTAATATCAATTATTGGCAATAAATAAGCCAAATACTACCGATAGCTTAAACATAAAGGTTCAATTGTTGCCAGGCAAACCGATTTACCGCACCAAGATAACGAAAACTAAGAAATTATGAATTTATAAAGCTAAATCCATCAAAAAAGGCAAAATTTGACTGAGAGGTGCGGGCCTAAGTGTGCCAGGGAAATATTAAAAAACACTTGCCTGATAAAAACGGGGGGATAAATACCTCATATTTGGGATTAATAATCCCCAATTTTTACTGTAAATAAATCAAATACAGACGCTTGCGAGCTATTATCATCCATCGCAGAAATAGTATAATAGGCTCCGTCGATTGCAAAACGCCCAGCGGTTTTTTCAACGGATATTTTTAAGAAACCATGAGCATGATCGCAAAAACTCTGCAGCTCAACGCCATCCAGAAGTTTGCTGTCATCGGAAAATTCAGGGTCGCCCGGCTGCGCTATTTTATGCAGATCGGCAAAGCCGCCTGCGCCCGCAATTATAAAGGGTACAACTTTACCATTTGGATATGTTTTGCTGAACCGCTGGTAATTGTGTACATGGCCGCTAAAAACAATATCGGGCAACACCTTTGCCTCTTCAAAAGCCTCGTTGAGCAAACGCTGCATATGAATGCTCGAACCATGGTTGGTATCAGCCGAATAAGGTGCATGGTGGAGGCAAAGGATAAGCGCCCTTTCGCCCGGTTTTTTTGCACTATTTTTCAATTCTTCAATAAACCAGGCTTTTTGTTCGCCGGTAATTGCGCCAAACCTGGGTACATTGCTGTAAAGCCCTATAATGTCTGCCAGCGGGGTTTTTAGTGTCCAGTATACATTGGGTTGCCCGTTAGTTTTCGGGGTGCTATCCCCGGCAAAATCAATGGGCTGCAATTGGGTGTTACAAAAAACCTTCATGAAAGCGTCGAGGCTTTTTGGCGGGTTTGTGTCTAAGGGTGAAATGTCAGCATCATGATTGCCAGCAATTGCGAATATTGGTCCGGGATAATGCGCGTACGGTTCAAAAAACTGGGGCTGGTATTCTTCTGCCTGTCCGTAATTATAAACCACGTCGCCTAAGTGAAAAAAGAATTGCGGCCGGTCTCCGGGTGGCACAGACCCGCCATACTGTTTTATCATTTCGTTGGCAACCTGGTGCTTAAAAACCGGCGAAGTTAGTCCGCCGGTATCGCCCGCCATGTGGAATACCATTTTGCCGGCAGCCAGGTCAGGTAATACTTTTTTTATGTCGAGGCGATAGGGGTACGGGCCTGGTGGCGGGGGCAGGGGTTTGAATTTTTCCTGGTCATCAACGGCTGATATTTTAAAAACGGCACGGGAGCGCGGGTTATTGATGGATCTTGGCATTGAAAAATGGACAATAGTTATTCTGCAAATATAGCCTTAGAATACCATAGAGAAAATCCTTTATACGGCAATTGGAAATTAAAATTTGCCAATAACATAAAAAAATAAACTATTAGTATAGTTTAAAATAAATACTTTTCATTACAGATATTTAAAAAAAGAATATATTTACTATGTGTTTTTGAAACTGTTTCGCCGGAAAGTCTTACCTGAAAGCCTCTTCGGGAGTTGAAAACAGTAGTATTTGAAAACCAATGCCTTATAGCAAGTATGGATACGACGATTTGATAAATTTATATAACCTGATTACCAACACAATTATAAAGCCATGTTCATGACCAGAAAACGACCTGTAAGCAAAACTTTGTTTTTTACCCGTAACTGCTTAGTTATTAATATGTTACTGCTAATTGCAGTTTTTGCCAATGCTCAACCCGGTAAAAAGATAAGATGGACAGATTTGAGTAAAAACCGTGGCGCGACGTTTTACGACGTGCAAAAAAGTTTCAAAAAGGAATGGAAAGGGCGGTTAAGAGAAATGGCGCGGGAAAAACGCCGGGGCGAAAAAGAGAAAGAGGAGGCCGCGGGCTATGAGGTATACAAAAGATGGGAAAGTTATATGGCCCCAAGGGTTTACCCATCTGGAAATTTGACGCTCCCGTCGACAAACTATGGTAATTTTACGGCGTGGAAAAACGCCTACGATGCCTCGGCAAATGTGCCCTTATCAACCATTTACAACGCAAGCAACTGGACAGCATTGGGACCGGTCGGCTCTCCGTCGGGCCCTTCGCCTTACAGCCGGACAGGCGCCGGCAGGGTGAATTTTGTAAAATTTGATCCTACTAATTCAAAAACCATATACATCGGTACGCCCGATGGCGGTTTATGGAAATCGACCGATGCGGGCACAACCTGGGCGACGAACACAGATTTTTTAAGTGTTATAGGCTGTTCAGACCTGGCGATCGATCCTACCAATACCAAAAATATGTATCTCGCTACCGGCGATATTGAAGGTGATCACGTATCGGTAGGGGTATTAAAATCAACTGATGGCGGAGCTACCTGGAATACTACAGCGCTTAGCTGGCAGCCCTCCGAGGGAAAAGAAATTTCCAAACTGGTAATGAACCCGTCGAACCCGCTGATTATGATCATTGCCACCAGCGACGGCATATTCAGAACTACTGATGGTTGGGCAACTTATAAGCAAACACAGTGCTGTGAACCTTTAAAGGATATGAAATTCAAACCCGGCGACCCCAGTACCGTGTACGCAGCAGGCGATACGTTTTGGAAATCGACAGATAACGGTGTAACATGGAACCAGGTGACTACCGGATTGCCGCCAGCAAACATACAACGTATCGCTATCGGGGTTTCGGCAGCGAACCCGGCGTATGTATACGCATTAATAGGCAAAGCCTCTGATCAGTCGTTTCTCGGGATGTACAGGTCGTCAAACAGTGGTACGTCTTTTTCCGTCAGGTCTGTAAGCCCCAATTTAATGGGTTATGCACCTGATGGGTCCGATAATGGGGCCGGGCAGGCATTTTATGATTTATCCATCGCAGTGTCGCCAACCAACGCCGAAATTGTGACCACCGGAGGGGTAAATCATTGGCAGTCGGCAGATGGCGGAACAACCTGGACAAACAAGTCGGTTTGGGACGCGGGGCAAATACATGCCGATGTGCATGGCCTTGAATATTTGCCCGGCAGCGGCACAACCATTTATTCCTGCAACGATGGCGGTTTTTTTATATCAACAGATAATGCAACCAACTGGACTGATTTAAGCCATAATTTAACGATAGGCCAGGTGGTTGGGATTGGGTTATCTGCAGATATTTCCACCAACATAGTTGACGGCGAACAGGATAATGGAACCAACTTAAAAACGGCATCGGGCTGGACTAATATTTTTGGCGGCGACGGCGGCGTCTGTTTTATCGATTACACCAATAATAATAATATTTATGTACAATATGTGGAAGGCGACTTTAACCGGTCGGATGATGGCGGTGCAACTACCGTTCAAATCACCAACGGCCTGCCGGAAGGGTCCTTTGATTTTTACAGCGAGTGGCACGAGGACCCGCTTAATCCAAATAAATTGTATGTGGCCGGTACCCCGACTTTGTACGGATCAATTAATAAAGGGAACAATTGGTCGGCCTTAGGAACTCCCCCCGGTTCAGGCTCTATAACAAATTTTGCAATCGCCCCCGCTAATACAAACATTATTTATGCGGTTAAACAGGACGCGGTTTCAAAATCAACCGATGCAGGCGTAACTTTTACAAATATAACCGGTGCTTTACCGGCGGATGCGGCCTTTTCCAATGTTGCAGTTTCAAGTACCGACCCAAACAAAGTATGGGTAACTTATTCGGGATACAGCGCGACTGAAAAGATATTTAAATCCACTGACGGAGGGGTCACGTGGACAAACATATCAACCGGCTTGCCGAATTTGCCGATGAATGCGCTTGTTGCCGTGAAGGGAAGTGCGATAGATGCCGTTTATCTTGGAGCAGATGTCGGCATATATTATTTTGATAATACATTGACGTCGTGGGCGCCGTTTATGACAAACCTGCCCCATAATGCCGTAAGGGACCTGCAAATATATTATCCGACCGGTAAAATAAGGGCGGCAACTTACGGGCGTTCGAGCTGGGAAAGCAATTTATATGACCCGAGCCCACTGCCCACTATTAGTTACAGCAGTCCCCCAACTTATTATACAGGCAGCCCTATTGCTCAGCTGACGCCAATCGTAAGCGGTGTTACTGCTCCTGGCTATGGCGGCAGCCCGGTAAACATCGGGTCGGGGTTCAATAAGGCGGCCGGTGTTGCAGCAGATGCTGCCGGCAATCTATATGTGGCCGATACAAATAATGGTGCAGTAAAAGAGATACCGGCAGGCAGTAATACACCGGTCATTTTAGCATCGGGTTTGAGCAGCCCGTATGGATTGGCTCTGGATGTGGCAGGCAATGTGTACGTTGCCGAAGCGGGCAATAACACGGTAATAAAGATGCCGGCCGGCGGCGGAACGCAGGTTGTGTTGGGATCAGGTTTCAATGCCCCCGAAGGTGTGGCTGTTGATGCTGCCGGTGACGTATTTGTGGCTGATCAGGGTAATAACGCCATTAAAGAGATTCCACTTGGCGGCGGAGCCACGGTTACTTTAGGGTCGGGCTTTAGCGCTCCTGCAGGTGTGGCTGTTGACGCTGCCGGCAATGTGTACGTTGCCGACCAGGGCAACAACGTTATAAAGGAGATACCGGTTGGCGGGGGCGCGCCGGTTACCGTAGCCTCCGGCTTTAATAAGCCATCAGGTATAACAGTGGATGCCATGGGCGATATATTCGTGGCCGATGCCTACAACAACGCCATAAAGGAGATTCAGGCGGGTAGTAGCTTCCCGGCGACCCCGGTAGCTATCGGCGGCGCAGGCTTCCTTACCCCAACATCCGTAGCCGTGGACGGCGCAGGCAATGTATATATTGCCGATAACGGAAATAATTTGGTTAAAAAGGTTACGCCGGTTGGCGGCTATTTTATAAGCCGCGCATTGCCGGGCGGTCTAAGCTTTGATGGCAATACAGGTATTATCAGCGGCCTTCCATCGGCGGGAAGCCCTGCAACCAATTATACCGTTACCGCTTATAACCCCAATGGCAAAGCTTCGGCGCAGCTTAGTATTACAGTAATTGTAACGGCGCCTCCTGCTATTAGTTACAACGGCCCTCAAACCTACATTGCCGGAACCACCATTACCCCGCTTGTCCCGGCAAATAGTGGCGGGCCTGTTGGGGCGCTCAGCTATAACAATCCTTTAAGTACAGGCTCTGGCTTTAATAGTCCGCAAGGCCTGGCGATCGACGCAGCAGGAAATATTTACATAACTGATGCGGGTAACCAGGTAATAAAGAAGATACCTGCGGGTGGGGGCAGCCCTGTTACCATAGCCACGGGTTTTAATAACCCATGGGGCATAGCCGTTGACGCTGCAGGTAATATATACGTCACGGATGCAGGTGATGAGGTGTTAAAAAAGATTCCTGCCGGCGGCGGCGCGCCCGTTATAATAGCGAGTGGCTTTACCAGCCCGGCGGGAGTAGCGGTTGATAAATCGGGTAATATATACGTGGCTGATACGTCCGTAATATATGAAATCCCTGCCGGCGGTGGGAACATTACTACCTTTGCCAGTGGCCTGAATAGTCCGGCGGGGATTGCTTTCGACGCGGCAGGCGACCTGTTTGTGGCTGATACCAATGGTCAGCTGGTGATAGAGTATATAAAGGGAGGGAGTAGCCAGGGAGTGTTTATAGGGGCGGGCTTCGCTGCCCCAACGGGCATTGCATTTGACGCCAGCGGTAATCTTTATGTTACCGATGCCGGCAGCGGCGTTGTATATGAAATACAGCCGGGAGGAACACAATTTTCGATCGCGTCGGGCTTTAGTAACCCAAACGGCCTGGCTGCCGATGCCTCCGGCAATGTGTATGTGGGGGACACAGGCAACAATGCCATACAAAAAATTGGCCCTGCCAACGGCTATTTTACTGATACTGCTTTACCTAATGGCTTAAATTTGGATAACAGTACGGGGATTATCAGGGGGCGACCGTTGGTTGGCAGCCCTGCAACAAATTATACCATTACCGCCTATAACTTCGCCGGTAAAGTCCAGGCGAAGTTGACTATTGCTGTAAACCTTCCGCCACTGCCTTCGGTAAGTTACCAGGGGCCTCAAATCTATACCAAAGGTGTTGCAATCACTCCGCTTGTGCCGGGCGGCAGCGATGTGCAAACTAATGGTTACGCCAACATTGCCACTATTTCGGCCTCCGGTTTTAGTTTTCCGGGTGGCCTGACTGTTGATGCTGCGGGCAATGTATATGTGGCTGATGTGAATAACAGCGAGGTGAAAAAAATACCCGCCGGCGGCGGTACACCGGTAATTATAGGATCGGGCTTTAGTTTTCCCTCAGACGTAAAACTGGATGCCGCCGGGAATATTTATGTAGCCGATAAGAGCAATAACGCGGTTAAGAAGATTCCCGTGGGCGGAGGGCCGCCTATTACCATAGGTGATGGTTTTAATTTCCCTACGGCGCTGGCAGTTGATGCTTTGGGCAACGTATACGTCGCCGATCAGGGCAACAACGCGATAAAAAAGATTCCTGCGGGCGGTGGACCTGTTGAAAGCTTTGTGTACAAATTTTTATACCCAACAGGGGTGGCGGTAGATAATGCGGGTAATGTATATGTAACCGATTCAAATAATAAATTATACGAGATAAGGACCGAGGGTAACCTGGTTACTTTAGCCACTGGTTTTGGTTATGCTGCCGCGGTAGCTGTCGATGCCTCAGGCAATATCTTTGTGGACGATGCATCAAACAATCTTATAAAGGAGTTTCCCGCCGGAGGCGGGGCGATGTTGAACATCCCCGTCAAATTCTCTTTCCCTTTCGGCATAGCCATCGATGGTTCGGGCAATTTATTTGTAAGTAACGGCGACAACACCGTGATGCAGGTTAAGCCGGTTGGCGGCTATTACTTGAACACGGCCTTACCTTTGGGTTTAAGCTTTTCAAACGCTACAGGCGCTATCAGCGGTACACCGGCAACTTTAAGCCCCGCAACAAATTATCACGTTACTGCTTACAGCTTTTCGGGCAGCAAAACTGCAACGGTAAATATAAAAGTGGTGTCGGGTGTTGCAGATCTCGCCGACCTAAAAATCAGCTCAGGCACGTTAAGCCCGGCTTTTGCAACGCTCACTCAGCAATACACTGAGTCAGTTAGCAATACAGTAACGTCAGTAAAAATTACACCAACCACGGCCGATGCCAACGCCACCGTAAGAATTGACGGAATAGCAGTTGCTTCGGGAGCAACATCGCCGGAACTGCACCTGGTTGTTGGCCCCAATTTGATAAAGACGGTAGTTACCGCACAAAACGGAACAGTAAAAACTTATTTTATAACCGTCACAAGGGCGCTATCGTCTGATGCCAACCTCGCCAATATAGCAATCAGCAAAGGTACTTTAACGCCGGCCTTCGCACCGTTAACAACTATTTATACTGCAACGGTACCTGATAACGCAAGTTATATTTCAATATGGCCGCCAACGAGTGACCCTTTCGCGACAGTAAGAGTAAACGGACGCCAGGTAACACCGGGTAAGTCGACGGGAAGTATACCCCTGGCCGTGGGTCCCAATTTCTTTACCATTCTGGTAAAAGCCCAGGACGGCACACTTAAAACGTATTCGCTGAAAGTAACTAAGGCAAAAGATAACTCGGCCGTTATAAACAACCAAAATCTTACTTTGTCGGCCACTGAAAACCCAGCCGACAGCCTCCAAAACGACGGGGTAATGGTACACCAGGGTGTTTCACCAAATGGCGATGGCATTAATGATTTCCTTAAGATTGATGGGATCACCGATTACCCAGATAACAACCTGACGATCATGGACCGTAACGGCGTGTTGCTATATGAGGCAAAAGGCTATGACAACAGTTCTAAGATATTTGACGGGCATTCGAACAAAACCGGAAAAATGCAGTTGCCGGGCACTTATTTTTACTCGCTGGAGTATAAGGCGGGCGGTATAACCAAGCGCAGAACTGGGTTTATTGTGCTGAAGTATTGAGGCTGGTAGTTAGAGGTCAGAGATTTGTTTCAGTGATTAGAGATCAGAGGGAGGTGTTGTATGTAGCGCTACACGTGCTACACCCTGCTACAAAGCGCTACACTGCTGATAATCAATAATATAGCTACTGACAAGATTTTGTCACTGACAAAATCTTGTCACCACTTTTTCTGTTTCCGGGCATTTTTTTTGCGTATTCCCCAAGAGTTGTGTATTAGCTGAAGTGAAAGGTAATGAAAACTATTTGTGATTTTTAGACAGATTCCAAGTGGCATTGATAGTAGTTATCAGTCCGTTTGTTTAATTTGCCTTGCGAAACAAGCAGTTGCCAATCAACCCGATGATTAAATATTTTGTTGACCCTGATATTGCCAAAGCAAAAACCATAGACACTGATTTTTATACAAGCGCAGCTGTATTTGATCAGTGTAAAGAAAAAATATTTACGCCCTCATGGCAGTTTATCGGCCATGACGACCTTGTGAAGGAAACCGGGGACGTTTACCCGGTCACGCTTCTGCAAAATTACCTGGATGAGCCTTTGCTGTTAATCAGGAATAAAACCGGGCTGATAAACCTTGAACGAATGCCCTGCTGCACATTTTCTACAATTTCTTCATCTTCTTTTTCAACTTTGTCGAGGCCGGCCCCCGCGCCTTTATTAAGTTTTGATTCATCCCATACGTAGGAAAAAAACTTCACCCTGCATTCGCCCACAGCCGTTGGTTCCACCACATTAACGGACAAGCCCCAGGGATAAAAATTAAACATCATATTAGGGAACACCCAGAAATAATAAGCTGCTACCTTTTTACCGTAATCAAGCGAGTTAGCTGGCAGATCAAAACAATCTTCCTCGTTTTTGGCCAGGCCAAGCTGCAGGCTTGAGTAAGGGAAAAACAATTCGGTGGCATATTCGCCGAAATCAATAACGGCATTAAGGCCGGCATGTACAAAAGGGATATGGAAACCTTCGAGATAGTTTTCGCAATAAAGTGCCCAATTAGCTTTGATGTTAAATACGCGCGACAAGCCGGGTACAAACTTAAAATCAGCAAGCGGCATCCAGCTTACACGCTGTACCATGTCCCTAAAAAATTGTTCATAAGGATATTTGGGCTCAACGGAAGTAAAAAGCAATTTCCCCCATTTAAACAGGTCAAGTTTTTGCAGGTCGTCTTCTTTGGTTGGGAA
>Ga0206872_10101_pt2 | contig 25811 bp, 28 predicted proteins | sample Alteio_BWOrgCont_34_FD_152906 | JGI IMG/M metagenome (GOLD analysis project Ga0206872, IMG submission 152906) | Enriched cells from forest soil in Barre Woods Harvard Forest LTER site, Petersham, Massachusetts, United States -... | ecosystem: Environmental > Terrestrial > Soil > Temperate forest >... | reverse complement strand
TGCACCCCCGGCATGCCGTCTTTGCCTAGAGTTGCCGGTGCGGTGCGCAGGGTAAGGGTGCCGCCCTGGAGCATGGCATCACCGGCGTTAGTGAGTAGGTTTAAGAAGACCTGCCTCAATTTTTGGCGGTCGGCAAAGATCATCGGTGTATCAGGGGCGAAATCCTTTACGACGCTGATCAGCCGTTTGCGGAGGTGGTGGTGAACGAGGTCCACCGCTTTTGTCAGTTCCTGCCCTATGTCCACCGTTGAAACCTGCCCGTCGCTATGGCGTGAAAACTGCAGCAGGTTTGCCACAAGATCGCCCATCCGCCTCGCCTCTTGGTCGACGATTTCCAAAGCCCGGCGCCTCGGGTCGTCCGCGAGCGTGCGGGCCAACACGGATTCAACTCGCAAGCACACGGTCGCAAGTGGATTGTTAAGCTCGTGGGCGATGCTCGCCGCCAACTCTCCCACACTCGCCAACTTTGCGGCTTGCCAAAGCTGTTGGGTCATCGCTCGGACCTCTTCGGTCGCTCTTTTCTGCTCAGTGATGTCGCGCTTGATCGCGGAAGCACCAAGAATTCTGCCGGCGGCATCCTTGATCGCGGATATTGTCACGGAGACATCAATGCGCCTGCCGTCTTTCCGGATGCGCACCGTTTCAAAATGCTCGACCCTCTCGCCTTGTTTGATCCTTTCGAGAATGGCCGGAACTTCGCAGGGTCGCTCCGGTGGCGCGAGGAGGGAGATGTGGCGGCCCACCACCTCTCCCGCCGCATAGCCAAAGATCCGCTCGGCGCCAGCGTTCCAAGTCACAATGATGCCGTCCAATTTTTTGGTGATGATCGCATCGTCCGAAGACTCCACAATGGCTGCAAGCTGGGATCGAGCCCCCTCGGCTTGCTTCCTTTCGGTGATGTCGCGGACAATGCCCACGAAAATGCGCTGGTTTCCCACGCAGGCTTCGGCCACGGAAAGGTCCATGGGAAAGGATGTACCGTTCTTTCTTAATCCGATTACTTCGCGGCCGAGGCCAATTACTTTCTTTTGTCCAGTCTCCAAATAGCTGGCGAGGTAGACATCATGTTGCTCCCGATAAGGCGGCGGCATGAGGACTTTTATGTTTTGGCCAACCAATTCAGCGGCGTTATAACCGAAGAGCTGTTCGGCAGCGGGGTTGATGCTTTGAATTGAGCCCTGTTCATCAATGCTAATGATTCCATCAACCGCGGCTTGCAAGAGGGCGCGCATCCGTGCTTCGCTGGTCGCCAGCGCGTCCGGTATTTGTTTTCTAATGACATCTCTGTGCGTTGCCCGCGGCGCATTCATCTCGCCCCCCTTAGCCCCAATCCAAGGGCGACCATCCGACCATCCACCATGGTTTGTGGCTCTGTTGGTTGCCAGCATTTTATCAAGGAGTTTGAATGACGGGCAATGCATTCTCGAACCGGACCAGGCCGGAAAGCGCAGCGTCGTGGACCTAAACCATGACGCGCGGGGAGGCCATCCCCAATTCATCAGTCAGACTGGGTTGATATTCTACTATGTCGGGCAGTGGCGCCGCCGCCTCATCTCCGCCATTTCGTCGTCGGCATCGTTCAATTGGAACTTCCCATCCGACTCAGCTCGAAAAGCCAGCCACGGTAACGGCAGGTCCGGCGTGTTCGTCCAGTAGGAACTGGACCCCGAGCGGTCCGCGCCGAGGCGGACCCACCGACGTGTGGCGGGGTGTGCGTCCCGCGATCACCCTATCGCATTCTCGCGGAAGCGGGATTGGATCTCCTCAACGTCAGCACGGTTTGCTGTGCCGTTGGTGTCATCGTGGATCACGCCGTTCGCCGGATTCGTTGGCGTTACCGTCTCGCGATTTGAGGGGCATTTCACAACCGGCGGCGTCCCAGCCACCCTACATCGCCTAGCATGCAAAAGTTTCCAATGCCGCCTGCAGGTCAATCAATCGCCGCTTCAACTCAGCGAAATCTGCCTCAATGCCGTCCAAGTCGGCCTTAATCGCTTTGTTCTCGACCAGCAATGTTTGCTCCAGGGTCGGCGTGGCGCAGAGCATCGCAACGTTTCCCTTTAGTGTGTGCGCTACCCTCGCAATCGCCGCGGCGTCGCGCCTGGTGACCGCCGCTTCGAGTTCGGCCAGGAAGTTGGAGCTGATATTCAGGAATATACGAATCAACTCTTTGAGGAACGGCGTGTCGTTGTCGACCCTCGCCAATGCAGCCGCCTGATCCCAGGCCGCATTGAGCGGCCCGGGCGCAAACGCGGCGAGTGCCGGTTTGTCGGGCCAAGCGATGGACAGGGGCGCGGGCGACGAAACCAGGCGCTCGATGGTTTCGTAGAGCGCACTCGACGCAATCGGCTTGCTTAGGTAGCCATCGAAGCCTTCCGCGAGGAAGCGTTCCCGGTCACCTTTTATCGCGTATGCTGTCAACACCACGATGGGCTGGTGCCTTGCCGTGCCCCGCTCCTGTAGGCGGATGACGCGGGTTGCCTCGATGCCGTCCATGTCGGGCATCTGTACATCCATGAGCACCACGTCAAAGGACTGGCTTACCAGTGCCTCGAGCGCCTCCCGCCCATTGCCTACGTCCATCAGACTGTGGCCGCGCTTCTCCAATATGCGGACCACCACGCGCTGATTGATCGGCTGGTCTTCCGCCAGCAGAACGCGCAGCTGTTGGGCGGGTGCGGGCAGTGTTGGCTGCTGTTCCAATACTGAGAGAGTTGCCGGAGGCAAATGGGAACCCATGGCGGTCAAAATGGCTTGTCGCAGCTCAGCCTGCTCGATCGGCTTTACGAGATATGCGGCAACACCAGTTTGCTGCAGCGTGCTATGTCGCCTGGCTGATCCGCAGATGTCAACATCATGATGACCGCGCTCGCCAGGCTGGGCCGCTGCCGAATTTGTTCGACGAGCGAAAAGCCATCCATTCCCGGCATTCGCGCGTCGACCAACAGCAAACGGAATGGCCTTCCCGCCTGGGCGGCCTCGTCGAGAGCTGCCAGCGCAGCCGGGCCGCCCTCGACCACTGCCGTTTTGATGTCCCAACGCCGGAGAATGTCTCGCAGAATCCGCCGGTTGGTATGGTGGTCATCCACGATCAAAGTGGGCACGCCGGCTAACTCTGCAAGCGGCAGCGGAGGAGGCACGGGCGCGACTTCCGCCGCGATGCCGACCCGCAAGGTAAAATGAAAGGTGGCGCCGCGGCCTCTCTCGCTGTCGATCCAGATCTGCCCACCCATCAACTGAACCAGGCGTGCGGAGATCACGAGCCCGAGTCCCGTGCCGCCGTGACGGCGGTTGATGGAACTGTCGACTTGCTGGAACGACTTGAAAAGCAAGTGTTTTTTCTCGGGCGCGATGCCGATGCCGGTGTCTGCGATCCGGCAGCGCAGGTCGAGGTGATCCGCGTTTCTTGCTGCCACGTCGAAGCTCACGACGACCTCGCCGTGTTCTGTGAACTTGATGGAGTTGCCGATCAGGTTGATGAGTATCTGTCGAATGCGGTCGGCATCGCCGACGACGGCCTCTGGTACGTCGGGAGCGATTTCCATCGCCAGTTCCAGGCCCTTTTGGTGCGCGCGCAGCGCCAGGGCTTTCATGATCTTCCCTAGGACTGACCGAAGCGGGTGGCAAACCGGCAGTGACCAAAAGTCTGATGTCCCGCTTGTTCCACGTCTTTTCGAAATAACGAGGCACTCACATGTCCGACTTGACGACCAGGCGGGTCTTGCACGTTGAAGACGACCCGATGCAGCAGCGGCTGCTCACGCACCATTTGCAGTCGATGCAAGAGTTCCGCTTCGAGATCACCGCGATGAAAAGCGAAGAAGAAGCGATGGCCGCATTTCGGACGGTAAGATTCGACCTGGTCGTCCTCGATTACCAACTTTCCCAGGGCAATGGCCTGCACCTGCTGTGGCGCGTCCGGCAGGTGGATCCGGTGGTTCCGATCATCGCCATCTCCGGCGTGGCAACTTCGGAAGTAGCCGCCGAACTCGTCCGAGCTGGTGCCGATGACTATTTCGACAAACGGGAACTCACCAGCGCCAAACTCGCTTTGAGTGTGCGTGCTGCCCTGCTTCGCACAGAGACTGTTCGCAAGCGAACCATGCAGCACTCGGCCGGGGTAACCCCGAGCCAAATGACGTACCAACTGGTGGAGGTCAGCCAGTATTTCACCGAGAAGGTGGGCCCGGAGCTAGTGCAGAAACTCGATGACCTTGAAAGGGCCGCGCGCCAAGCAGGGATGAGTGCGGAGGACCTTGAACCACTCTACGTCAGTGCCTGTTCCCAAATGAAGATTACAAGCTCCTTGCAATCGCTTCCCAGTCGGCAAGTGGTGCGCCTGTTGATGTTAGAGTTAGTAGTTCGGTTTTCGGGCGAGTCCATGGCACACGATTTCGACCAAGCCACCCATGGTCCTTGAAGCAGCTCAATGAAGGCGAGCGTGAAACATTCACGCATTGGGCATGTTGGAGGGCACAATATTTCTCTAAGGCCCTAAGGCTATAAGTATACATCGAATCACAATTTCGAATGCGTAACCTCCAGTACTGACGGCCATTGCTTGACCGCACGGGCGCGGAACGATGATCCACCGTGCCGTCCCTTGTCGTTGCCGGTCACGAGGCGTACAGTGACAGTGCTAGTGTGCTGGTGATCTTTTGGCCGGCGCTGCTAAAGACTTCGGTTGATCTTGTCGGAAGACTAGCTGAAGGGCAACCCGGCCATGCCGAGGGGTCCGTCAGACGAGTAAGCCGGCGTGGTCGAATACCTTGGGGTGTTCGACCACGCCGGCTTTTTTTCGCTGGCAGTTGCACGGACGGTGGCGGCGGACATAGGAAAAGCCTCAATGGACAGACCCAAAATAACATGGCGCGACCGATTGCCCAGGCGGCCATCGCTTTCGAGCAGCGACGCAAAACCGCTCATAAGCATTCCCTGAAGTTATAAACCTGCGGTGACGGCAAGGCGTCCTTTTTGAGTGCTTCCGAAGGAGCGAGGGCCGTTTGCCTTTGGCTCTTATCTCCTATTGGCTGGAGTGACAAGCAATGCGGGATTACGAACACGACACGACGTTGCAAGGCGTCCTGAAACTGTTTCGAGAAAAAGGGGACGTGCTCCGGTGCGTGAATGTTTTTCAGGTGCCGATAGCTCGATGTGATTTGTGCAGTCATGAGATCAGAAATGTCCATGTACTGATGAACAAACAGACAAAGGGTTGCCTCTGTGTCGGAGCCAATTGCATCCTGCGCTACAAGGAGACGCTGGGGCGAATGGGTGAAGAGGCTCTCCCTATCGAGTTCGCCCCGTCTTGTAGGGGATATGGGGAAAAGATTAACAAAAAATGCCCCGGGACGGTCGTCGTTATGGATGAGGAAGACGAGACCTACCTCTACGACCCGGGTGACGCGCGACACCCGTTACGGAACTTGGCCAATGACGGGACGCAGGACGTGATAAGACAGTCGCGAGAGCAAGGCTGTGACCCGGAAGACGCGTTGTACAAAGTGGAGTACGACGAAGATTTTGCTCTGGAGTAATAAACAGTGGCCAGGCTTCCATCCTGACCGACTCGCGGTCGTGCTGTGATGCGGTTCCGCTAACTCAGTCGTGGCACCAGGGGAATGCGCTGCGGCTGTGTCGCTAGCCGGACAGGTAAGAGCCGGCAACAAACTGGAGATCCCTACAGGTTCACATGCATCGAGTGTAAACAGTTACCCAAAAGGAGCGTGCGAAATGCCGAAATTTCAGATTAAGGTTGCACCCGACACAGTGGCATATGCTGACGGGGAGAACCACAAGCTGGTAGTGGAGTTTGCCATCCCAGGAGCCCCATCGGACACCGTCGATGTGAAGATCCTGGAAGACAGCGTCCACCTGACAGCGCCAGCAAGGGATATCGAGTATGTTGCAGCACTGGCTTTAGGTTGGCCCGTTAAGCCTGACAAAGCAGAAGCGACCTACGAGAACGGCCTCCTCCGGATCGAGGTGCCTTTCAAAGATCCGATGGAAGATGCTGTGAAAGTTGCCATCAAATCGGGTGGCGCGGAAACCAACCCCAAAACAATCGTAACTGGAGGGGAGCTGCCGGCAGCGGCGCGCGTTGGTGGGAAGGCACCGGCTGGCCAACAGCCCAAATTGCCAGTAGCCGCGCCGGCGTAAGTGATCGGGAAACGATGCACCGCAGGCCCGGAACATCCGGGCCTACCCTTCGCGTGGCGAAGAACGGTTATCGGCCAGAAACTCTATGTGCTGCTGAACCTTGCTTTTGCATCTGGCCGGTGAATCAGGATCAGAAGGGGCGAAATCATGACTCAACGCCAACTCGGCCATGGTCCGCTCCGCCACCACGAAGGAGCTATTGCCAACTAACGAAGCCACTGGATGTGTAATCCAGGGACGATCGCCCAAGTCTTACCGCGAGGATTTCACGATGAAGACGGACGCGCAATTGCAGAAAGACGTTATGGGATGAACTGAAATGGGAGCCGTGTATCACGGCTGCCGAGATCGGCGTGTCAGCCGCCAACGGCGTGGTGACGTTAACCGGCGCGGTCCCCACTTATGCAGAGAAGTGGGCCGCTGAACGGGCCACCCAGAGGGTTCAGGGCGTCAAGGCCATTGCCGAGGAGATTCAGATCAAGCCGCATGGCAGGCACATCAAGACCGATGCCGAAATCGCTGCCACCGCCGCCACTTCCCTCCAATCGCACGTCTGGGTTCCGACCGACATCCAGGCGACCGTGGAAAACGGCTGGGTCACACTAAGAGGCGTGGTGAATTGGGAATTCCAACAACGTGCAGCTACAGACTCTGTCCGCTTTGTTGCCGGCGTGAAAGGAGTGTCGAACAACCTCACCTTCAAGCCGACGGTCCAGCCGTCTGCAGTTAAGGATGCCATCGAGAAGGCTTTATTTCGAAGTGCCGAAATCGACGCCGACAACGTTAAAGTGGTGGCCGATGGCGGCAAGGTGACACTTTCAGGCAGCGTGCGGTCCTGGAGCGAGAAGGACGAAGCTGCGACGGCCGCTTGGAATGCCCCAGGCGTTAGCAGTGTGCGGAACGATATTGCGGTGATTTGCGCTTGAACTTCAAATTCGTCTGCCTAGAGCCACGACGAGCGGGCTGGGGCAAGTAACTCGTCAGGGAACGGGTTTGGTGAGGGCGGCCGCATGTTGCGCCGCTCGAGTGTAGGTTGGAACCGAGCTTCAAGGAGACAGCGATGTCAGAAACTAGCGCGAAGTCGCACGACGGCAAAGTCGTCAGTGTGGTCGGCGACAAGCTCACGACGACGTGCAGCGAAGGCCATCAGCACTGACGATGGCCAAGGACGCCAAGGTGACCTGCGAAGGTAAGGCCAGCAAGGCCGCAGACCTGAAGGCTGGGACGTGCGTTCGGGTGACCACGTCTAAGGACGACAAGTCCGTGGCGACTGCCATCGAATCCGGAAAGCACATTCCGGCGATGAGCCACAAAGCGTAGTGGCCCCGAGGCACACCGTGGGTCGGCCGGCGGTCGGCCCACGGGTTGGAGGAATATCCAAGGCTTGCTTGCGAGAATTGGCTGCCTTGGCACAGAAGATTGACGGGAGATGGAGATTCGGGAAGGCGAACCGCCTTGTGGAGCAACCAATTTTTGGAGGTCTCAGTGATGTGGATGGTCTATACCGGGATCGGCCTGGGGATCGCACTGGCACTGCCAGCCTTGTACCTGTTGACCTGCATCCGTGTCCTGAACGAATACGAGCGCGGGGTTATCTTCCGCCTCGGCCGGGCCATTCCCAAGCCCAAGGGACCGGGGTTGATCATGGTCTTTGGGCCAGTCGATCGCATGATGCGCGTGGACTTGCGGACCATTACAAAGGTCATCGAGCCCCAGGACATCATCACCAAGGACAACGTCTCGGTCCGCGTCAATGCCGTGCTCTACTTCCGGGTGACCGACCCCATGCGCTCCGTATTGGAGGTGGCCGACTTCTTGTTCGCCACGTCCCAGGTGGCGTTGACGACCTTGCGAAGCACGTTGGGTCAGGCGGAACTGGATGACCTGCTCACCGAGCGGGACAAGGTGAACCGCCGCCTGCAAGAGATCATCGATGGGCACACCGAGCCGTGGGGGGTGAAAGTCTCCGTCGTGGAAGTCAAGGACGTGGACCTTCCAGAGCCGATGAAGCGGTCCATGGCCCATCAGGCGGAGGCCGAACGCGACCGGCGTGCGAAGGTCATCAACGCCGAGGGGGAGTTCCAGGCCGCGGACAAGCTTCGGCAAGCGGCCCAGATCATGACGCCTTATCCCATGGCGATGCAGATGCGCTACCTCCAGACCCTCACAGAGGTTGCATCGGAGAGGAATTCCACCATCATCTTCCCGTTGCCGATCGAACTGCTGGGGCCGTTCCTGAAGCACGGCCAGGACGGCGCGAGCGCCGCCGCGCTGACGAATCGTCAACCCGAGGACGCGTCGCTGGGAGCGAAGAATCCGGCCCAACCCGAGAAGACCATCGGAGTCGGAGCAACTCCTACGACCGTGGATGGAAACGGGCTGTAAGCACGCTCAGACCCGGCGCGTATGAGACGCGCCACAAGGACGAGATCGAACGTGTTCTTGCCGGTTGGGACGAGCGCTGTGCAACACAATGCCTCCAGCCCCACCAACTCAACCAGAAGCTGGGCATTTTTTCCCATGGATAGTTGAGGAATTAATCATGAGCAGGCGAATGTCGGCAGTCGGATTGGCGGTCGCTGCCTTGCTGGGGGGCGTCGCTCTCGTGGGCGGCTCTCAGCAACAGGCCCCCAAAGTAGAACCCAATTCTGAGCAAGAGGCGCCCAAGATCGAGCCAAAGGCGGACCAGCACCTCAAGGCCATGTCAAGCTATTTGGCGGGCCTCAAGACGTACTCGTTCCAGGTGGAGGAATTCATCGACGAAGTGCTGGACGACGGCCAGAAGATTCAGCTCAGTAACCAGCGCCACATGTCCGTGAGCCGGCCCGACAAGGTATTCGGTGAGGATGAGGGGGACACGGCGAACTCTTTGTTTTACTACGACGGCAAGACGGTCACCGTCTTCGACCGCGGACAAAAGACCTACGCCACGGTGAAGGTGCCGGGCACCATCGACGCGATGCTCGACGATCTGCACGAGCGCTTCGACACGCACCAGACTCTGGCCGACTTCCTCTTTGCCGACCCTTACAAAGTGTTCACGGAACATGTGGAGAGCGGGACGTATGTGGGATTGCACTCCGTGGGCAAGGTGAAGTGCCATCACTTGGCCTTCCGGCAAAAACTTTTGGACTGGCAAATCTGGATCGACGCCGGCGAGCAGCCGCTGCCGCGCAAGCTGCTGATTACCTTCAAGCGTGAACTAGATCAGCCGCAATACACGGCCCTCATTCACCGTTGGGACGCAAACCCCAAACTGAGCGCCGACCTATTTGAGTTCCAGCCGACGGCCGGTATCCGGAAGGTCGATTTCCTAAACCGGCACGCCGAGCCGCAACCCTTGAAAAAGGCAGCCGGCAAGTGACGCGAGTACCGTCGTCGCAACGATTTCAAAATTCGGCCCGCAGTGGCAATGTTCTTTTTTCGGCGATGAGGGGAGGAGCGAGTATGAAGCGTATCCTTTTGGCGCCGGGCACCTTGGTTGTGGGCTTAGCCACGCTAATGTGGGCGCCGGCCCCAATCGACGCCCAGCATGGCGGTCATGGCGGCGGCGGTCATTCAGCCGCCGGCCACAGCGCTGCTCACATAGGATCGGTACACTACGGTGCCCGTGTGGCCCCTGGCCCAATCGGTCGTTCGGTGCAAGTAGGCGCGGTACGGGGCGAGCATTACGCTGGCACTATCTCTCGGGGCGGCTATCGCAATCCCTACAGAGACGAGTATTTCCGTCACTTCCGCCCGGGGTATCGCCCCTACATGTTCGGCGACGCCCAGTATTACGGTTACGGCAGCCTGCCGGTCGGCTATCAAACTGTCGTGCTGAATGGCATTACCTATTACCTCTACGACGGCGTTTATTACCAGGCGTACCTCGAGGAAGGACAAACGGTGTATTTGGTGGTGCCCGATCAATGACACCTAGCACCAAACGGATCGGATTGCACTAATCGATGGCAAATGATGACGCCGCGGATTTGCGGAATCCCGTACCGGCATAATCACCGGTTCATTTGCCAACGCGGTTATCGGATAGTTTCCCTCGGGAATTTCCGGGGCATTCGGTGGCCACGTGGCCGTTGCTCGGCAAAGGAAAGAGCAAAAACTTTGAGCCGAAGCCGCCTACAGGAGCTGCAGCATCCGTGTCGAGCAAAGGCAACCATTCACTGCTGAACCGGTCGCCGTCGGCGTGTAGACCTACAAGTTCCCGGCGAGTAACCGGATGACCCATTCGACGATGTCAATTAATGCCACAGAGACCTTGAACAACGGCATCGTCACCTCGGTGCGCGGCAGCGTAGTTGATGTGCGTTTTGAGGACCGGCTACCGCCAATCTACTCGTTGCTGCGCGCAGGGAAGGAGTCGCGAGTCGCCATCGAGGTGCTAATGCAGCTCGACGTACATCATGTTCGGGGAATCGCGTTGACACCCACGCAGGGTCTCGCACGCGGAATGGCTGTGGAGGACACAGGTGGGCCGTTGATGGTGCCCGTCGGCAAAGGAATTCTGTCGCGAATGTTTGACGTTTTTGGAAACCCGATCGACCGGCAGCCGGCGCCGACCGAAGTGGAATGGCGCAGTATCCATCGAGACCCGCCGTCATTGGCCAGCCGTTCCACCAAATCCGAAATCTTTGAGACCGGCATCAAGGTTATCGATGTATTGGTGCCGTTGGAGCGCGGCGGCAAAGCGGGATTGTTCGGCGGCGCGGGCGTGGGCAAGACGGTGTTGCTCACCGAAATGATTCACAACATGGTTGGGCATCAACAGGGTGTGAGCATGTTCTGCGGCATCGGCGAGCGCTGTCGCGAAGGGGAAGAGCTTTATCAGGATATGAAAAAAGCCGGTGTCCTTCCGCACATGGTCATGATGTTCGGACAGATGAACGAACCACCAGGCGCCAGGTACCGAGTGGGCCTGGCAGCGGTCACGATGGCCGAGTATTTCCGGGATGATGAGCATCGCGACGTCTTGCTGCTCATTGATAACATCTTTCGCTTCATCCAGGCTGGCATGGAAGTATCCGGTTTAATGGGACAGATGCCATCGAGGCTGGGCTATCAACCGACGATGGGCACCGAGTTATCGGGACTGGAGGAGCGCATTGCCAACACCCAATCGGGCGCCATCACCTCTATTCAAGCCGTGTACGTGCCGGCGGACGACTTGACTGACCCAGCGGCAGTGCATACCTTTTCGCACCTTTCGGCGTCGATCGTCCTCTCTCGCAAGCGGGCGAGCGAGGGGCTGTACCCAGCCATCGATCTGCTGCAATCCAACTCCAAGATGGCAACACCAGCCATCATCGGCGAGCGGCATTACCTACTCGCGCAAGAAATCCGCAAGACGCTGGCTCATTACGAGGAACTCAAGGACATCATTGCCATGCTCGGGATGGAGCAACTATCTCCGGACGACCGGAATGTGGTCGGTCGCGCCCGCCGATTGGAACGCTTCCTGACTCAGCCGTTTTTCGCGACCGAGCAGTTCAGCGGCATCAAGGGAAAGGACGTCAGCCTGAAAGACGCGCTCGATGGCTGTGAGCGCATCCTGCGCGATGAGTTCAAGGACTATCCCGAGGGCGCCTTTTATATGATCGGGTCGATCGAAGAAGCCCAGAAAACAACGGCGGCAGCCCCTCGCGAAACTCCTGCCAAACTTGCGGCCAAACCGAAAGTTCACGCTTGACGCCTTGCAGTTCGGAAATCCACGACTGCGGTCAAACTGGAGCCTACACCCATTAATCTCAAGGTCCTCCTCCCGTTTCAAGTCTTTGTCGAAAAGACGGGCGTGACACGGATCGTGGCCCAGTCTTTGCAGGGATCATTTGGTATCTTGCCGCACCGACTCGACTGCACGGCCGCTCTGGCGCCGGGGATACTGATTTATGAAACGGAGACGGAAGGCGAGGTTTATCTGGCCGTCGATCAAGGCGTGCTGGTCAAGGCGGACAAGGACGTTCTGGTCTCAGTGCGCAATGCGATCGGCGGTACAGACCTCGACGAACTCCACGAGGCAGTGAAGCGGGAATTCCTCAAAGTGGATGAGCAGGAGAAGAACGCTCGCTCGGTGTTGGCAAAAATGGAGAGCGGATTCATTCGACGGTTGATGAGATTTCAACATGAATGAAGGGCATAAAGCGACAGTCGCGAACTTCAACAAGGCCTGGCGGCGCCGCACGGTGCCAAAACTGCGGGACCCCCGGCCTTTCCACCAAGTGTAGTTCGCTCCGACTGAGAACGGCACGCCTTATGCACATCCTATCCTAACTAATGAAAAATGGACTCATCCGATGATCGCAAGCTCGCCTGGTGTTCGATATGGCTTTTGCCAGTGATGGTTTGACATGAACCAAAGAAGCGTTGCCTGGATCGTTGTCCTCGTCGTCTCCGCGCTTGTTCTCCCCATACTGCTTGCCCTTCTTGGTTGGTTCGGGCTACTACTTTACCTCGACTCTCTCAGCCGCTAAGTACCCGCGGTGATACAGGGAGGTTTATCGTCTCACCGCTAGAGGGCGGGTTCATTCGCCGGTTGATGAGATCTCAACATGAATGAAGGTCATAAAGCGAATGACACGAAAGAAGAGACGGCCTTCAGCAAGCAGGTCGGGGCCCAGGCTGCGCGCAAGCTGAAAGCGCAACGCGGCCCCGCAAGAAGCATCTGGTTTGGCCTGGGTATGTCAGGGCTAATTGGCTGGTCGGTGACGGTTCCGGCCCTGATCGGCGCCGCGGCCGGTGTTTGGTTGGACTCGCATTATCCGAGTTCGCTGTCCTGGACGCTGATGTTGCTGCTCCTCGGCTTGATCGTAGGCTGTTTCACTGCCTGGCGCTGGGTGGACTCGGAATATAAGGAAATGCTGGAGCATCCGGATGAATGATATCCCGGCTCTTGTCCTGGGGTTGCTTGCCGGTGCCGTGCTTGGTGCATTTTTCTTTGGCGGGCTATGGTGGACGGTCCAGAAGGGTGTTACGAGCGACGTGCCGGCACTTTGGTTCTTCGGCAGCTTATTGCTGCGCACCGGCATAGTTCTTGTTGGTTTCTATCTTTTGTCGCAAGGCCATTGGTCGAGGCTGGTGGCGTGCCTCATTGGTTTTTTGATCGCGCGCGTCTTCGTCATGAAGCGTCTCACGCGGTCGCCGGAAGAGCAGACTCAGTCGGAAAAGGAGAACAGCCGTGCGCCTTAGTCCCGATGAGTTGGTCATCTGGCAGCGTGGGTTTGTCGTGCTCAACAGCACGATCGTTACGACCTGGGCGTTAATGCTCGTGATGACCGTTGGTGCGAGGCTGATCACCCGCAAGCTCAAAACCGAAGGGGAAATCTCACGCTGGCAAGGCTTCCTGGAAATCGTCGTCACGACGATTCAGCAACAGATCAAGGAGGTGGGCCTGCTCCATCCGGAAAAGTATCTCGGCTTTATCGGGACCTTGTTTCTATTCATCGCGGTGTCAAACCTGTGCGCGATTCTCCCATTGTACGAGCCGCCGACTGGGTCGCTCTCGACCACGACGGCGCTGGCGCTCTCCGTGTTTGTCGCCGTTTCGCTGTTCGGCATCGAGGAGCAAGGATTGGGCGGTTACCTCAAGTCCTACTTGAAGCCCACATTCGTCATGCTGCCATTCAACATCATCAGTGAGTTCTCGCGCACCTTTGCCCTGGCCATCCGTCTGTTCGGCAACATCATGAGCGGGACGTTGATTGTCGGCATTCTGCTGACAATCGCGCCCCTTATCTTCCCGATCTTCATGGACCTACTTGGCCTGCTCACGGGTATGGTGCAGGCTTACATTTTCAGCATCCTCGCCACCGTATACATCGCGGCCGCCACCAGAACCCGCGAGGCATGATAACAAAGAGCATTAACAACGAAAGGACATGTATGGATAGCATGACACTCATCGCGATCGTTTCGATTATTGTGGCCGGCGTCACGATCGCAGCCGGAAGCATTGCGCCCGCGCTCGGCGAAGGGCGGGCAGTCTCGACGGCGTTGAATTCGCTTGCACAACAGCCCGATGCCGCCTCCACGATCACACGAACGTTGTTCGTGGGCCTGGCGATGATCGAATCCATTGCGATCTACTGTCTCGTGATCTCGATGATTCTCATCTTCGCCAACCCGTTCTGGAATCATGTTATTGCTCAAACCACCGGGAAGTGAGCCATGTTGATCAATTGGTTCACGGTCCTTGCTCAAGTAATCAACTTCCTCATTCTCGTTTGGTTGTTGAAGCGATTCCTCTACAAACCCATCCTCCGCGCCATCGACGAACGGGAAAAGAGGATCGCTACCCAACTCGCGGAGGCCGAGGCGAAGAAGGCAGAAGCGCAAAAGGAATGCGACGACTTTCAGCACAAAAACGAGTCCTTTGACCTGGAGCGCACAACGCTCCTGCAAAAAGCCACTGATGAAGCGAACACCGAACGTCAGCGGCTGCTCGACGAAGCTCGAAAAGACGCCGATGCGCTACGGGCCAAGCGCCAGGATGCGTTACGAGACGAACAACGCGACCTCGGTCAGAAAATCATTCGCTGGACCCAGAAGGAAGTCTTTGCCATCACGCGAAAGACACTGACGGACCTCGCCGCAGCGAGCCTCGAAGAGCGGATAACCGAGGTATTCATCCGCCGACTGCGTGCGATGACGGGCCCTTCAAAAGAGCAAATAGGGGCCGCCCTCAGGACATCGAGTAACCCGGCACGCGTGCACAGCGCGGTCGATCTCCCGCCGGCACAGCGGACCGCCATCGAAAGTGCAGTCGACGAAACATTTGGCTCGAAGATTCAACTCCAATTCGAGACCGCGCCGGACCTGGTCAGCGGTGTCGAATTCGCGTGCAACGGGCTGAAAGTTGCCTGGAGCATCGCCGATTATCTCGCAACGCTGGAAAAGAGCAGCGGCGAACTTCTGCATGAGGATGCCCAGCCCGAAACCAAGCCGGGAGCGAAATCCAAGTTGGAGGTAGACGAGATAGCCTTGGCCGAGCCAAAGGCCGCTGCCAAGGCCGGCCCAAAGCATGAATCAAAAAACGGATTTGAAGGAGTGGCCTCAGCCGCAGGTGCAGACCATTGAATGATTCTTTTGATAGCCTTCACAGCATTTACGACCGCGCGTTCGCGGGCATAAACTGCACATTGGAAGCATTCAAGCCGCAGTTGCTGCCGCGTGAGATAGGCACGATTGCGAGTGTTTCCGTCGGCATCGCCAAAGTCTTGGGTCTTCCGGGCGTGGGTTATGACGAGCTCGTGAAGTTTCCCGGCGATTTGTACGGCATCGCGTTCAACGTCGATGAGGACGAAATCGGCGTTGTGCTCCTGGGCCCATGCGAGCAGTTGCACGCCGGCGACGAGGTCGAGCGCACGGGTCGCGTCATGGACGTGCCGGTGGGCGATGGCTTGATCGGCCGCGTCATCGATGCGTTGGGCGGCCCACTCGATGGCAAAGGCTCCATCGCGTCCACCCAGCGTTTGCCCATCGAACGCCCGGCCCGTCCCATCATGGATCGCGCTCCCGTCACCGTGCCTCTGCAGACTGGCTTAATCGTCATCGATGCCCTTATTCCAATCGGCCGCGGCCAGCGCGAGCTGATCCTCGGCGACCGGCAAACCGGCAAGTCCGCCCTCGCGGTTGATACGATATTGAATCAGCATGACCAAAATGTGCTGTGTGTTTACTGTGCCATCGGCCAGCGTGCATCCGCTGTCGCCAAGGTCGTTGCCAACCTCCGCGAAAAAGGCGCGATGGATTACACCGTCGTCGTCGTCACCGAAGGCAACGATCCGCCCGGACTCGCCTACATCGCCCCCTACGCCGCGACTAGCATCGCCGAGCATTTCATGGAAGCGGGCCGGGACGTACTCATCGTTTACGACGACCTCACGCATCACGCGCGTGCTTATCGCGAACTATCCTTGCTGCTGCGCCGCCCCCCTGGCCGCGAAGCCTTTCCCGGTGATATCTTTTACATTCACTCACGCCTTCTGGAGCGTGCCACCCACCTCCGCGAGGAGTTTCATGGCGGTTCGCTCACTGCGCTGCCCATCATCGAGACCGAAGCCGAAGACATCTCCGCCTATATTCCGACTAATCTAATCTCCATAACGGACGGCCAAATCTACCTGTCGCCGACGCTCTTTGAATTGGGAATTCTTCCAGCCGTCGACGTCGGCAAGTCCGTGTCACGCGTCGGCGGCAAGGCCCAACGAGCGGCTTACCGGGCGGTGGCGGGTGACCTCAAGCTCGGCTACGCCCAGTTCACCGAGCTGGAATCCTTCGCAAAGTTCGGCACTCGTCTCGATGAACACACCCGCAGAATTATCGATCATGGGCAGCGAATCCGGGCCATTCTCATCCAGCCGGAACTCGAACCGGCATCTGTTCCCGAACAAATTGCCATCCTGGTGGCTTTGACAGCCGGCCTCCTGGACTGTGTGCCGATCGGAAAGATACGGGAGGCTGAGCAGGCCCTGAGGAAGGCGGCTGTCGACATTCCGGCGGACGTCCGGCAGTGCTTTTTGTCGAAGGACAGCTTAAGCGAGGAGGACCGCGAAGCCATTCTGCAAGTCGTCACCAAAGCGGTCGCACCTTTCCTGCCAATACCCGATCCCGAGCCCAAGGAGAAATCATGAGCGATTCCCTGGCGAGCTTGCGACGCAAGATTGGCGGGGCGGGCGATCTGGAATCCGTAGTCCGTTCCATGAAGGCGCTAGCGGCCTCGAGTATTGGCCAATACGAGAAATCGGTGCTGGCGCTGGCGGACTATTTTCGCACCGTTGAGTTGGGCCTTGTCGTCTGCTTGAGGCAGCGTGCACGTGCGCCAAGCTTGGGCACTTCGAAGCATCCATTCGGGTTCGAAAGCGTGGTATCCGGCGATCACGCAGCACAGAAGGGCGCGGCTGCAAAGTCGGTGAGCGCGATCGTATTCGGCTCGGATCAGGGACTGGTCGGCCAGTTCAATGATGTGCTGGCTGACTTTGTCGTTAACGCACTGGAAGCACTTCCTGGCGAAAAGAAAGTCTGGGCAGTCGGCGAACGGGTGCACGCGCGCCTGTCCGATGCCGGGTTGAAGCCGGTTGGACTCTTCCCCGTGCCGAATTCCGTGAACGCCATCACGCCGCTCGTCGGGCGGATCCTCGTGGAAAGTGAAGCGAATCACGCAAAGGGGGAGATCCGTCAACTTTTTCTCTTCCACAACCGCCCCCAGGTTGGCGCGGCTTATGAGCCCGTCCTTCAACACCTCCTTCCGCTGGATGAAAAATGGCGACTTCGATTGGCCCATTTGCCGTGGCCAACCCGAAACTTACCCGAGGTCATCGGTTGCCCTGAGCAGACGCTGGGGGCCCTCGTCAAGGCCTATGTCTTTGTTTCGCTCTTCAAGGCTTGCGCCGAATCGCTTGCGAGTGAAAACGCGAGCCGACTGGTGGCCATGCAACGAGCCGAGAAGAACATCGACGAAGTGGTCGCAAGCTTAAATCAGACGTTTCGCCGGCTGCGCCAGACTTCCATCGATGAGGAATTGTTCGACGTCCTCTCTGGCTACGAATCTTTGTCCAAAGAAAAGGCACGCTGAGGTGCGAAATTACAGCAAATAACCGCTCCCGCATTCTCACCATCAACGGCGGCTCCTCGAGCCTCAAGTTCGCGCTGTTTGAGCGGACTGAGCTGTTGGCGCGGGTCCTGTCCGGCCGGGTCGAACGGATTGGGCTCAAGAATGCCCGGTGGGTCATGTCCCAAGTCGGCACCGATCAAACGGAAAACCGCCAGGTCGAAGTGCCGGACCAGCAGGCCGCCGTCCGCCTGGTGATCGATTGGCTCGAACGCACCACGATGTTTGCGAAGATCGCCGCCGTTGGACATCGTGTCGTTCATGGGGGGAGCCGCTACTATCAGCCAGAACTTGTGACCGCCGAGCTGCTAGAGGAACTGCGCAAGATCAGCCCGTACGACCCGGACCATTTGCCGGGCGAGATCGAGTTGATCGAGGCATTTCGAAAGCACGATCTCAACCTACCTCAAGTGGCGTGCTTCGACACCGCATTTCATCACGACATGCCCCGCGTCGCCCAGATCGTGCCGATTCCCCGGCGATTCGAGGCCGCCGGAGTCCGGCGCTATGGCTTTCATGGACTGTCGTATGCGTTTCTGATGGAGGAACTGGGCCGAGTCGCCGGGCCGAAGGAAGCTAGGGGGCGTGTTATCCTGGCGCACCTTGGCGCCGGTGCGAGCCTGGCGGCGGTTCAAGATGGTCATTCCATCGACACGACCATGGGTTTCACGCCGGCTTCGGGCCTGGTGATGGGGACGCGCACCGGCGACATCGATCCCGGCCTGGTCCGATTTCTGTCGCGGGCCGAAGCGATGTCCGCTGAGCAATTCGACAGCCTCGCGAACCACGAGTCCGGCCTTGTCGGTGTCTCGGAAACTAGCTCCGATGTGCGCGACCTCCTGGAACGGCAAAGCGTCGATGTCCGGGCGGCCGAGGCGATCGACCTGTTTTGCTACCAGGCCAAGAGGTGGATCGGAGCCTTCGCCGCGGCGCTCGGCGGCCTGGATACGCTGGTTTTCGCGGGAGGCATCGGGGAGAACGCGCCTGAGATCCGTCGCCGGATCTGCGCAGGGCTGGGATTCTTCGGCATCACATTGGACGAAAGCCGCAACGCAGCCAACGCCCTCCTAATCTCGACCGACCACGGTCCGGTAAAGGTCCGTGTCATCCACACCGACGAGGAGATGATGATCGCCAAGGCCACGGCTCGTCTAACGGCCGCGCCCCAGCGTGACTCGTCGTTATCCACGAATCAAGACCCATCAAACATGATGAAGGAGCCAACCGATGTCAAAACTCGAAATCAAGAAGGTACCCCTTGAGCCGGAACAACTCCGCAAAATCGATGCCTACTGGCGGGCCGCCAATTACCTTTCAGTGGGCCAGATTTATCTTTACGACAACCCATTGCTGCGCGAGCCATTGAAGCTATCGCACGTTAAGCCGCTTGTGGTCGGACATTGGGGTACGACGCCGGGCCAAAACTTCATCTATGTGCATTTGAACCGCGTCATCAAGAAGTATGACCTGGACATGTTTTACATTGCCGGTCCCGGGCACGGCGGCCCGGCGCTTGTCGGCAACGTTTACCTGGAAGGGACCTACAGCGAGATCTATCCGAACATAACTCAGGACGAAGCCGGACTGAAGAAATTGTTCACGCAATTCTCGTTTCCTGGAGGGATTTCGAGTCATGTTGCGCCAACGACGCCGGGTTCCATTCACGAAGGTGGCGAACTGGGATACTCGCTCAGCCACGCCTTCGGGGCCGCGTTCGACAATCCCGATCTGATCGTCGCCTGCGTCATTGGCGATGGGGAAGCGGAAACAGGCCCTCTGGCGACCGCATGGCAGTCCAACAAGTTTCTCAACCCGATAACAGACGGAGCCGTACTGCCGATCCTGCACCTCAATGGTTACAAGATCAGCAACCCCACACTTCTGGCTCGTATTGAGCATGAGGAGTTGGAGCAATTTATACGCGGCTGTGGCTGGACACCTTTCTTTGTGGAAGGCGATAGGCCGGAGGCGATGCATCAACTTATGGCGGCCACACTGGAAGTGGTCATCGAAGAAATCCGGCAATTCCAAAAGAATGCGCGGAGCAACAACGACGCCCTTCGGCCGCGCTGGCCAATGATCGTTCTCAAGTCACCCAAGGGCTGGACCGGGCCGAAAGAAGTCGACGGCTTGCAAGTCGAGGGCACCTTTCGAGCGCATCAGGTGCCGCTCCTCGTCGATCCCGAGCATCCCCAACATGTCAAACAGCTTGAACGCTGGATGAAAAGTTACAAGGCGGAGGAGCTTTTCGATGAAAAAGGCCGACTCCGCCCGGAATTGGCCGAGTTGGCGCCGAAGGGCGACCGACGGATGGGCGCCAATCCGCACACCAACGGCGGCATGCTGCTGCGCGACCTGCGCATGCCGGACTTTCACCTTCACGCCGTAAATGTACCGTCGCCTGGAGCCGTCGATGGCCAGGATACACTCGTGCTGGGTAAGTTCCTGCGTGACGTGGCCAAGCTGAATCTGGATCAGCGCAATTTCCGTGTCTTCGGTCCCGATGAGACACTCTCAAACCTGTTGGGCGCCGTTTTTGAAGTTACCAACCGGCAATGGGATGCACGGGAGGAACAAAATGACGAGTTCCTGGCGCCCGCTGGACGCGTGCTGGATTCGATGCTCAGCGAGCACCAATGCGAAGGTTGGTTGGAAGGATATCTCCTTACCGGGCGGCACGGGTTGTTCAATAGCTATGAGGCCTTCATTCGCATTGTCGACTCGATGTTCAGCCAGCACGCCAAATGGCTCAAGGTAACCTTGGAACTGCCCTGGCGCCGGAAGGTCGCGTCGCTGAACTATCTGCTTGCCTCCCATGTCTGGCAGCAGGATCACAACGGCTTCACGCACCAGGATCCCGGTTTTCTCGACCACGTTATCAACAAGAAGGCCGATATCGTCCGCGTTTATTTGCCGCCCGACGCGAACTGTCTGCTATCGGTCTTCGATCACTGCCTGCGGAGCCGGCATTATGTCAATGTGGTGGTTGCTGGTAAACACGCGCTGCCTCAATGGCTGACCATGGAAGCGGCGGTTGTGCATTGCACGGAAGGCATTGGCATCTGGCAATGGGCCAGTAATGACCAGGAGGCTGAGCCGGATGTCGTGATGGCCTGCTGCGGTGACACTCCCACGCTGGAGATTCTGGCCGCCGTTTCCATCCTTCGCCAGCATCTGCCCAATCTGAAAATCCGCGTGATCAATGTCGTCGATTTGATGAAGCTGCAGTCCGAGAGCGAGCACCCTCACGGGCTGAGCGAAACGGATTACGATTCTCTCTTCACCAAAGACAAGCACATCATCTTCGGCTTCCATGGATACCCCTGGCTGGTCCACCGGCTGACGTACCGCCGCACGAACCGCAACCTCCACGTCCGTGGCTACAAAGAGGAGGGCACGATCACGACGGCCTTCGACATGCGAGTGCAGAATGACCTGGACCGCTTTCATTTGGTGCAAGACGTGGTGGATCGGCTGCCGCAATTGGGTGCCAAGGGTGCCTATTTGAAACAGATGGTGCAGGACAAGCTCATCGAACACAAGCATTACATATGCAAACACGGCCAAGACATGCCGGAAATCCGGAACTGGAAATGGGGCAATTCCAAATGAGTTCGCAGAAGCTAATCGAGACCGCTCGGGCATTGGTCGCCGACGACAAGGGCCATTTGGCGATGGATGAAAGCAATCCAACTTGCAAAAAGCGGTTTGCCAAGTTCGGTATTCCCCAAACCGAGGAGGTCGCCGCGCCTATAGGGAGATGATTGGGACCACCCCCGGTCTGGGCGACTGCATCAGCGGTGCGATTCTCTACGACGAGACCATCCGCCAGAAGGCACGCGATGGTCCAATGTGAAGTATCGCTTCTCCATCGGCATGGCGTCGCTCAAGTCTGAATAATCACTCCCCAACTCGAAAGAGAACGCACTATGCAAAAGCGCAAACTGGGAAAGAGCAACTTGGAAGTGTCGGCTCTCGGACTCGGCTGCATGGGCATGAGCTTCGGCTATGGCCCGGCCGGGGACGAGCAAGAGATGATCTCCGTGATCCGGGCGGCCGTCGACCTCGGGGTCACCTTCTTTGACACCGCCGAAGTCTACGGTCCGTTCACGAACGAGGTGCTGGTAGGTAAGGCACTTTCACCGATCCGAAAACAGGTGGTGATCGCCACCAAGTTCGGGTTCCACTTCGACGCGAACGGCAAGCAGCATGGCCTTAATAGTCGTCCCCAGCACGTCAAAGAGGTTGCGGAAGCATCGCTCAAGCGGCTCAACATCGACGTCATCGACCTCTTCTATCAGCACCGCGTTGACCCGAACGTGCCCATCGAGGACGTCGCCGGGGTGGTGAAGGAGTTGATTCAGGAGGGCAAGGTGAAGCACTTCGGCCTCTCCGAGGCAGGCGTGCAAATCATCCGCCGCGCACACGCGGTCCAGCCCGTCACGGCCCTTCAAAGCGAGTACTCGCTTTTCTGGAGGGAACCTGAAGCGGAGATCATCCCGACTCTCGAAGAACTCGGCATCGGCTTCGTCCCCTTCAGCCCGCTTGGAAAGGGCTATCTCACCGGGAAGATCGACGAGAACACCACCTTCGACAGCGCCGACTTCCGCAACACCGTCCCCCGCTTTACGGCGGAGGCTCGGAAGGCGAACCGTGCGCTGGTCGATCTGCTCGGTCGCATCGCAGAGCGCAAGAACGCGACGCCAGCCCAAATCGCACTCGCCTGGCTCTTGGCCCAGAAGGCGTGGATCGTGCCGATCCCAGGGACAACCAAGGTGCATCGCTTGCAGGAAAACGTTGCGGCAGCCGATGTCGAACTCACCGAGGGCGATCACCGCGAGATCGAAAGCGCCGCGTCGCAGATAACGCTGCAAGGGGCCCGGTACTCCGAGGCTGCGCAGCGAATGATCAACCGATAAGAAGACAGCGGACAGACGGCAAGGAGAACGACCATGCCTCTCAATGAGCGAGCACGCCAGAATCACCATGAGTTTTTTCCCGGCCACGTTTCCACCCTGGCGGTGACCGACCCGGAACTGATTAAGTTCTTCGATAACTTCGACTTCGACGAGGTGCTTCGTTTTTGTTTCGCCGATTCGGCAAGCTGCCAAAGCTTGTTGCGGCCATTTGCTTAATGCCATCGTCGCCGAGGATGTGGTTGACAAAGGGTTGCATTTTTGGGTCTACCGCGCCGATCCGTTTTATCAATGCTGCAGGCACATCAAACGCGATGATTTCCATTTCGGGGCTTAACGTAACCGTGAATTCTGCACCTACCAGCGGGTTGATGGCAGCTGCAAAGGCCTTGGGGGCAGCGCCAGCAGGCTTCTGCGAGTCGTATGACATCTTATTGCCGCCGATATCCAACTCCATTCGCACGGCCTCGATACGCTGGGTGAGGAGCCAGTTCTTTTTCTCGTCCTGTTTAAGGGCGGTCGATTTGAAAACCCAGGTCTCGTTCTGTTTCGATGTCACAGTGTTGCCCACGACAACCAAAGTGTGTTCCATTGTGGTTGTCATCGTTTGGTAAAAAGACTTGCCTTTTTCAAATTTCCACTCCAGCAGGCCGATTTGCTCACTCGGTGCGGGAGCGAGAAATGCCGCTACGGCAATGAGGGGGTATAGCATAATCTGCTCCTTGGTCCTACCACCAACGGGAAAGGCCCTATTAGTACGCAATCATTCTGCCATTTCGTAGCTCACGAAGATCTCTTCTGGCTTGAAGGGCAGCCAAATCACCAAGGGACCCTTGCCCACTCCCCACGATTTCCGGCCCAAACAACCGAAAAGAACGAGCATGTCTCTCCCCCGGCGGTAGAAGACAAAACTCCCGGTTCCCATCGGCTCCCCGTCCGGCCCTCGCTTAAACACCCCCGGATAAGGTAGGGCTTGGCCCCATCGCCGGCAGATGGAAGCGTGGGGGCAAAGGTCTTCAGGTCGTTGTCGCTCAATTCGGCCACGGCTACTTCACTCAACAGCTGGACCGCTTCATCCCTGCAGGTGGCCGGCACGAGACAGAAACGCCCCTCCCGGATTTTGTGCCACCGGGTCCAATCCGGCCCGCCGGGTTCGGGGTGCAACCAAGGGTCCGTCGCCGTTACGTCAATTGCTTGAGGGCGGCTGGGCCACCCCAGAGTGAAGGCCGCCAAGGCTGCGAAACCTGCTGCGACTAAGATAAGTAGTAGCCCAATGGCAACTCTTCGACGGCTCATGGTTAGGGCCAAGCGAAATGGTTCGTCTCAAGTATGGTCGCGCTTTAAGCATGGTATCAGCAGGTGGGCGATGGCGAAAGAGCCACTCCACCACCCCCTCTTTCGCCTGGACGTCCCCAGCCGCGGCGGCGATGATTGCAGTCACTGCTTCGCCTCGCCTGGACGTCCCAGCCGCGGGGGCGATGATTGTAGTCACGGCTTCGCCTCGCCTGGACGGCCCCAGCCGCGGGGGCGATGATTGGTCAGCTGCATCGCGGCATGGCGGCAGGCGATGGCTGCGAGGTGACGACCCCCAATATCCTGGACGGCCGCAGCCGCGGAGGCGATGATTGGACGCGTCGTGACCCGACGCCTTTCCCCTGGGCGGCCCCTATCGCGGGGGTTGTGGAGCAACTCCGCCGATACCCGGTATGCTGGCTTTAATAAATAGAGCATTGCTGCTTTTTTCTGGGGGGGGAGAAATGGCCCTTTACAGAATCCGCAAATTGATGCCGGCAATTGTTGCCCTGGTAGCCGTTTGCATCGGCATTACGCTAGTCGCTTACCTTGCGGTCCGGCCCCGGTCAATTTGGCGATTTTTTGGCATACGGCCTCAACGTGCCAGCCTCCAAATGGAGTCGGCAAGTCGCCAAGATGGGGACTGGGAAGTCACACCGCTTGGAAGACTGTGTTCGTGGCATCATTTTGAAGAACAGCACCGGATGCTTTTAGCATGCGATCGCAAGCACCCTGAACTGTGGGACACAGAGAAGGGGAAGCGCATCGTCGTCCTGCGCGACTGCGACGGTGGCTTGGAGACTTCAGCCGTGTCACCCGACGGCTCGCAATTCGCAACAGGAGACAAGGTACGCTTCGATCCTTCGTATGACCAAAACGACTTAATACGTACCCTGCGGATTTGGGAAACAGCAACTGGTAAGCTTGTGAGGACGATCGACATTGATCTCTCGGACGAGAAGCTGCGGGATTCCACAGATTGGCAGGTCACCTGGCTCGACCAGAACACCTTACTGCTCGAACTGCACAGTCGCTGGAACCCGGCTCGGGCGTCGGTCGCTACAGTCTTTGCGTTGGCTGATGTGCGCCAAGGGCAAATCATAAAGAAATCGGACCGGCTAGAAATCAGCGAGCAGCTCACCTACTCCCCCGACCGGAAGAGGGCAGTCGCGAGCCGGGAGTACGGCGTCTACCGAGCCGGGGACGGCGGGATCAGCCGCGGTGGGCGCGGGACAACCTTTGCCGTGGACTTGCTTGACATGGAGGCATTGACCGTTGTCGCCCATTTGGAGCTTGAAAAGCCCGGGCACAATAAGGACCTGCTATCAATCAATAACATCTCGTGGTCGCTAGACGGTAAGTGGTTTGCCACTGCTGCAAGCGACGACACAGTCGCCATTTGGGATGGCCAGGATGGCAGAGCGGTATCAACCTTAAAAGGGCACACCGATTGTGTGCTGAGCGTGATCTTTTCCCCTGACGGAAAGTCCCTAGTTACGGCCAGCGAAGACTGCACCGCGCGGCTGTGGGACGTGGCGACCGGCAAGTTGCTCCATACACTGGTCGGCCACACTATGGGGTTGACCCAGGCAGTTTTTGACGCCGAGGGGGCGCGGGTGGTGAGCGGTGGTGAGGACCAAACTGCACGTATCTGGGACGCCGCAACGGGGAGGCAACTGGCCGTGTTTCCCCGACACGAGAGCGGAGTCCTCCGGGTGGAATTCGCTGCCGCAGGGAAAGAAATCAGCACCCTTTCCGGGCGCGGCATCGAGCGGACGTGGTCTATCGCAGACGGCACTCTCGTGGAAGAAAAACCGCCAAAGCGCCGAAAACCGCAATCG
>Ga0206872_10104_pt1 | contig 26160 bp, 36 predicted proteins | sample Alteio_BWOrgCont_34_FD_152906 | JGI IMG/M metagenome (GOLD analysis project Ga0206872, IMG submission 152906) | Enriched cells from forest soil in Barre Woods Harvard Forest LTER site, Petersham, Massachusetts, United States -... | ecosystem: Environmental > Terrestrial > Soil > Temperate forest >... | reverse complement strand
CGCCAGACCACGCCCGGCGTTACACCCACCAGTGGATCATGGCGGCCGCTGCCTCAGTGCGGACCGCCCGGGCCAACTCGTCATAGAGCACGCCGGAGCCGCCCCTGCCTTTCAAGGGCTGACAGCGTGGCCAAGACATGCGTTGCGGCCGTCCAGGTGGTGATTACCACGGCTCCGCGTACGCGGCACGTCGTATGGTCGCCGGGGTTTAATTCGGGGGCGTAGTAGGGGCCGTGGAGCAAGTGGCATTTTTCGGGGATGGGTGGCATGCAAGTTTAGTTTGGGGTTGCTTGGCTCACCGTTGGTAATAACTGTACTCATCAGGGGGGCCGAACCAAGCCAGCTTATCGCGAAAGCTACTCAATCGCTCGTACAGGTCCCTTGCGGCCTCTTCAATCGGTGTTCCCTCAGCGACATAGACCAAAGCCACCGGATCGTAACGGTCATCAAGGGGATCAATGGGGACCATGAGATACATGGGGTGCGTTCGTGGACGTCGCCCGTCCAACAGTTCCGTCAGTCCGAAAATGTGGCGTGCCTGCGGGAACTCAGCCTTCCAGCGATCTAGGGCCTGACCCAGGCCCCGCAAATCCTCTGCGGTCGCATCAGAATGGGGTCCGATCACGACAAGCTCGATATCGGCCTCCGCCACCAAGATCTCTATTGCAGGCGGGCGTGGTGGGGCATACAACTCGTTGCAATTCGGGCACCGAATGAGGCCCACTATGGCCTTGAAATCCAGTTCGATGCGATTGCCGCAATTGGGGCAGACTGTTGAGTGCATAGGGCACCGCTCCTAAAACATGCTGGCCGGCTCCAAACACTGTGGATCATCATTTCGAGCATTGTTCGCATGGTCGCTGACCTGGACGGCTCTCCTTAGAGAATTCGCCCTACCATCGCTTAGGTCGCCGGACCATCTAAACCTGGGTCCAGGTGGGGGTCCAGGCTCACCGCTTTCTTTAGATCTTCTTCTGCTTGTGCCTTATTTCCAATCCTCTCGTAAGCCACGCCTCGCGCCCGGTATGCTTTGGCGTAATTGGGGTCGAGGCGAATCGCCTCTCCGAAACTGACAATGGCATCCTCATTGTCCATCTTGTGTAGCTGCATGAGTCCGAGATTGAAGTGAGCCTTGGCGCTCAAGGCGTCCCACTTGGTCGCCTCGGAAAACGCATCGACAGCCGTAGACCAATCACGGACCTTGCTGGCTTCTATTCCCTGCGTGAAGGCCGTCGCAAACCGAAACTGGGCCATGTAGGAGTTGTAGTACTGGTCGCCATAGTAGAGGCCGACCAGGGCCATTCCTGCCAACGATAACAGTACCCCATCACGCACCACGTTCTTGGATGCAGGCTGACTACCAGTACCGACCATTTGAAGGAGATAAAAGCGGGGATGGACAGGGACTCTCAACGCAATGCAACCAATGCCAATCGCAATCAACAGAATCCCAAGCCAGTACGAAGTTGTGGTTGGAAGCGGAACAAGATGATTTGCGGCAACCATTCCAAGACCCAACAAAAGCATTATGGCGATGGAAACGAGGACGGCTTGTGTTCTGGGATTCATGGTTGACCTCAGTTTCCTGCTGGCCCATGGTCTCCGCGCAGGAAAAGAGAATGCCGCGCCGCAGCACCGAAGTCAATTAGGTTTCGCCTGGCGGTTTCGCGCTGAAATGTGAGTCGGTGCGGTTTTCGGCCGCGATTCGTTTACTCTCCGCGTCCATCGTTGCACATTCGTCTGTGAGCCGACTGGCCGCAAGCGACAGCACTTTCCTGGCGGCGTCAACGGCGCCTGACGAAGCGCGGAGAGCGTCCAGGTAACCTTGCCTCTCACTCGTCGTGAGGGAAAGATTCCCGGCCCGCTCCAAGGAGAACTCGCGTTGGAACCCCCGCCACAATTCCTGGAAGCGCTCTTTGCGTATCTCGATCGCGCGGAGTTTCCTGGCCATGTAGGGTGTCATGGATTTGGTTTGCGGAAGGATTCGGGGCCGTGGCCGGCGGTCTGGACGGCGCCCGGCCCCTTACCTTCGCTGGGACGATGCCAGCGTAGCACGGTGGCGCGGCGGGAAAAGCTCGGTAGGAAGGATGGCGCTGAAAGACGCTCAACGGGAATTGTGTTGAGAAGTGGTTGATGGAGGCCAGCGCTTTAGCGGTCCTTTGAAAGGATCAGATCCACAACACAACATCCCCGTGCATGCGGGCCGGGGCAACGGCAGTGGTTGAGGATTGCGTCATCGTTGCACCCGCCTTCTTCTAGGGCATCGGCAAGGATCGGCAGGCGGTCAAAAGCTCGGTCGATGTACACACTTTGGGCGATGCGACAAACCATGTCACCGTGCCAAGCGAAGGTTGCATGGGGAAGTGAACGTAAAGGGCGAAATGGGTTGCCGAAGATGCAATGAAGCAACCGGGCATGGTGGTGCCGTTCGGACCTGTGTACGGCCTCCCGAGTAGACTCGACAATGGCCTTTGGGATCCGTTCGGCGTGCGGCCCGTCGGCAGCGTAACCGGATGCGGCTTCGGCAGCGTAGTGCGAGGCTTCGCTGAATCCTCCCCCCTGGGGGCGGCGAAAGTGCCATGTCAACTTAGCGCGAATGTCGGGTGCAGTGACCATCATGGCGGCTTGCGCGCAACACGACACCCACATTGTGCCGAAATGAGCGGAAAACTCGGTCAGCGCGGCCGCCCGGGCGGCCGCCAAGTCTGCTTCCGGGGCCAGGCCGTCAGCGAACGACTCTGCAACCTTGACAGCCTTGGCCGCCTCCTGGCACCGTAGGTCGGTTAACAGGTGCTTAATGTGGCGACAGCATGCCACGGCGAACAAACGCAACTTCCGCTCGCTGGCGCTGCCTCTAAGAGCGTGTTTAGAAAGCCCTAGATCTTGATATTTCGTCTAGCCATGAGGTGGGTCATAGCAACGATTACCATTGTTTCACTCACCGAGGTTAAATACTCATAGTCCTTGCTGAGCCGACGGTACAGGTGCAACCAACCGAATGTTCGCTCCACTACCCACCGACGGGGCAACAAGACAAAGCCCTTGACCCCCACCGGTCGGAGTACCGTTTGCAGGAGCCAACCGCAGGTGGTCTGCACCCACGGGATCAAAGCCCCGGCATAACCGCCGTCGGCCCAGATCAGTCGCAGGGACGGGAACATACCACGGGCCTTCTCAAGGACCAGCTTGGCCCCGTCGCGGTCCTGAATGTCGGCGGGGTGTACGACCACTGCCAACAACAGGCCTAGGCAGTCCACCAGCAGGTGCCGCTTGCGACCGCTGATTTTTTTTCCCCGCGTCGTAGCCGCGTTCACCGCCGCGGCTCGTCGTCTTGACTGTCTGGCTGTCGAGGACGGAGGCAGTCGGTTCGGCCTCACGGCCTTCGGTGCCGCGGATTTCGTCCCGGAGGGCGTCATGCACCCGCTGCCAGGTGCCGTCGGCCTGCCAGCGGCGGAAGTAGGCGTAGACAGACTGCCACGGCGGGAAGTCGTGTGGCAGCAGCCGCCACGCACAGCCGGTGCGGCAAACGTAGAATACAGCGGCGACCAGGTCGCGGTTACTGTACTTGCGTGGGCGGCCGCCGGGCATCGGTGCCGGCACAAGCTGCTCAATGTTGTCCCACTGCAAGTCCGTCAGGTCCGTTGGGTATGGCTTCCGTGTCATGCCCAGTAGGCTACACGACAGCAGCTGTAACGGAAAGACGGCTTTCTAAACACGCTCTAAGGAAATCCAGCATCGGCGTCAACTCGGTTGCCGCCAGCCATTCGGCTTCCATCATCGGCGCTCTCCCCGTCGCCCACTGGACACCTAGTGAAAACAGCTTCTGAGCCACTGCCGACGCCTTCCGCTATGGTCTGGAGCGTTGCGTGCCACATATTTCGTACTGGCACCGTGGCTCACGTCTTTTTGTCCGGCCGTAGCATGTTGGCATCTCGTTGGCTGTCGGACGATTTCTTTTTCGGCTGACCCGTGACAGGAATCCCAAGGATTTTCAGAATTCCGGCAACGGCGGCATAGAACAACGCACCAGCTAGGAGCGGGACAAAGATCATAACTGTCATGGGCAACATGGGCTTACCGGATTTTGGATCGCGCCACGTTACAACGGCAATCGCCACCCAGCCGATCACGACCAAACTAACGACCATGAGGAGACAGCCAGCGATAGTCACTGGGCTGTCCTCTTTGCGGAATGGGTATGTTTTGAGATCATCGGCGGGCGTCGGTTCTAGCACAACGGCAGGCCGCGGTTCCTGCAGTGGAACATAAACAGTCGCGACGGGCGGTGGCTCTGCTGTGATCGACCCAAAGATAAACGAGGTCAGGCAATTCGGGCACTTGACGGACCGCCCCATCACGTCATCGGGAGCCTTCAGCTTTCGGCCGCAACTCGGACAGACGACGGGAATCGTCATGGCGGGCGTCCTTGCAAGGTTGGTTGCATTTAAGAGCAAGTATACCGCCAATGGCGGGCAAACTTCTCAACAAATTCCGGCAACTCCGGTGGCCTGAACCTCGTCGACATGGCCTCGTCCTTCACCCGAATGGCGGGCAACGCCGGCACCTTCCTTGCCGCCCGACGGCCACCGACGCAGCTTGGAGGGCCTCCAGGTCATCCTCGACGGTCGGCCGTGTTAAAGTACCTTGCTATGCGGCCGGATGGCCAAGCGGCGAATGAGCATGAGGATTGCCAGGTAACCGGTGCCGGCTGGTGCTGCAAAGATCAAAAGGATCGGCCAAAGGCTACTCTCTTGTGCGAAGGCTTGGGCAGTGAAGAAAAAAACCGGGACCATTACGCAGATAGGCACCAGCGCCGCGATTCGCCAGACACCGCGGTAGCGGATGCCGGCGTAGACCTGGAGCGGGGCATATGCTAGTGCCGACACATAGCCGATCAATATGATCAGGCTGCCCAATAACAATTCCATGGCCAATTGCTCCGCAGTAAGTGGACCCGAACAACCCAACTCGGCCGGTGCCTGGGTTCGCCTCGATTTAATTACAGCCCAAAAACAAAGGCCGGGCGTCCGTCCCAATCGGTCGCCCAAATCCGATGAAACAGCCGCACGGCCAAGAGAGAGGTAACCGGCCGGCGACGGGTATTCGGCCGAAAATGGTGCCCACCCCGCGCAGCCGGCTGCCGCCCTGGCTGTCAAATTATGTAGATGATAACATCGGACTCGGAGGCATGCCCGCCCCTTTAATACCACGGGCCGTCCTGCCGCGGCTTTCATTTTTTTGCACCAGCGGAGTCACGGGAAACTGGAGAAAAGCATTGATGAGCACACCATTCACAAACGCAGAATCCAGACCGATGGATTTACAGGACTGCGTGGAACTCGGAGTATGGACGAAGATTCCAGGACCGATGCCTGCCTCACTTCGCCTCACGCTGGAGCAGGTGTCCACGAATGATGCTCAGGCTGTTACGCACAGAGGGGTATTGACCTTCCATGTAGTGGGTTGCACGGGGTGCCACGCGGATCAGCAGGCGACAACGATGGTCGCCTCGGCGATGGCCGACCAGGTCGCTCATCCGCACCGCTTCGGCGGCATTCCCGAGGCGGTGCCTGCCTCATTCTTTTACCACCTCGGCGACATCGTGTACAAGAAGGACAAGGACACTGCGGGCGAGCAGTCTCCAGCGTTGCCGCCGGAGAAACAACGCGACTTTGCCCAACTTTATGACACCCAGTTCTATGGGCCGTTCACCCCCTACGGCCCACTCATCTTTGCCATCGCGGGCAACCACGACGGCAAAGACCGAGACCCAAACGGCCCCCCGCGGAAGTCCGCCATTCACCACTTCCTGAAGAACTTCTGCAGACTTAACGACGGCGACCCGCCAGACAACCGGTCGTCGAGCCGGCCGCCGATGGCGCAACCGTACCCTTACTGGCTCCTCGAAACGCCGCTAGCTTATTTCGTCGGGCTTTGCGCCAACGTCAACAACGGTGGTCAACTCGACAACCCCGAAGAGGACGGCCTGCCGCAGTTCGATTGGCTGGTGCAGACACTTTCCGACATCAAGGATGCTGCGGACGACAAGGCCGTGTTGCTGGCAGTTCACTACCCGCCCTATTCCGCGGCGGCCAACTTCCTCGAACGCGGCAACCCGAACCTCGGCCCCACCCCGCGGCCCCAGGGCAAAACCCTGGAGCCGCTCGGAGTCCTACTCCAGCGGGCGTTTCGCCATAGCGGGCAGTACCCCGATGTCGTCTTCTCTGCTCACGCTCACAACTACCAGCGCCTAACCTATGTGCACGCCGACGGTCGGCAAATTCCTTACCTTATTGTGGGCGCTGGCGGACACATCCCCGTAGAGAAACTGTCCCAACCGTGTGCGAAGGGCCAGGACGTCGGGCAACCGGGCACACGTCCGCAGCCAGTCTTCCCGCCCGGTTTAAGCCTCTCAGTTGGGGACCGGGTGGAGCTGGCCGCTTTCAACGACACGGTTTTTGGTTTCCTGCGCGTCACCCTGGACCGCAGCCGGCGAAGATTGTCGGGCGAGTACTTCACGGCTTTCACGCCGGATCCCTCCCCGGAACCATCGCCGCCCCAACCTTCTGCCCCGCCAGCGGCGATGGCGAGAATTCCCATCAACAAGAAGCCGGCCCCGTAGACCAACATGAGCACACCGGCGGCTCGCATGTTTGAGGCAACTCGACCAATCACGAGGTTATCGGTTTCCGTGAGTTCGTACTGCTGTCGCCCCGCTTCCATCTAACCACCCCTCCGCCGTCTAACCTGAAACTCCTGCGAACCTGTGCGATCTGCACTTCTGATATTGTGGAGTCAAACAGAGTGAATGTGGTCCGCGCCCGCCTGCTTGGTTGTCAAACGAAATCGGCTACCCCAGCGGGGAATGCCGTCAGTGGAGTGGATCAATGCCCGCTCCGAACCGTAGCCGACAAGCCGGCCTTCCGTCACGCCTTCCGCAAGATGCGCTGCCACAGCGCAACGAGTGGTTTCATGCTTAAGGCCGCCGCTATGTTTGGTGCTTGCTTTAGCGTCTCCCGTTGGGACAATGGCAGGCGCACGACCGCAAAGCGGTTACGGAGCCCTGTTGATGTCTACTCTGCAGCACTGCACTTGCGGCTACCAATGGGACGATATTCCAGACGAGCCGGCGCCAGCGGGTGGCATTTCTCGCGCTTGCCCCGTCTGCGGGCGGGTGGCAAACGACATTTCCGGCAACATAACGGATACCCCGCTTCCGCACCGAAGGCGAGGCGATCGCCCGTGTGCAGCATCCTAATATTGTGCAGATCTACGAGGTGGGCGACCACGATGGCTTACCCTACTTTTCGCTGGAGTTCTGCAGCGGCGGGTCCTTGGAACGAAAGTTGAACGGCACGCCACTTCCCCCAAAAGAGGCGGCATCGCTGGTACAGGCGCTAGCGCAAGCAATGCACGCCGCCCATGGAAAGGGGGTAGTTCATCGCGACCTGAAACCCGCCAACGTCCTGCTGACGGACGGTGGGTCGCCAAAAGTCACCGACTTCGGCTTGGCGATGAAGGTCGACGAGGTCCGACAGACGGCCAGCGGGGCCATAATGGGCACTCCGTCATACATGGCCCCAGAGCAGGCGGGCGGCCAAACGCGGGCAGTCGGTCCTGCTTGCGACGTGTATGCCTTGGGGGCGATCCTGTACGAATGCTTAACGGGTCGGCCCCCGTTCAAGGCGGTGACGGCGCTGGACACGATCATGCAGGTCGTGAGCGACGAACCGGTGCCGCCGACACAATTCCAATCGAAAACGCCGCGCGATCTGGAAACGATTTGTTTGAAATGTTTGGCGAAGGAGCCATCCAGGCGTTATAGCTCAACTCAAGATTTGGCCAACGACTTTGAACATTTCTTAAATGGCGAGCCGATCCGAGCACGGCCAGTCGGTCGTGTAGAGCGTGGGGCCAAGTGGGTGAAGCGCAACCCGCTAGTGACGGCGCTGGTAGCGTGCATTGCCGGGGTGCTGTTGCTTGGGGCGGGCGTTTCGACCTATTTCGGGTTTGTGGCGAGTCGGGAGGCAAGCCAGTCAAAGAAGAATGAAGAGCAGGCACTGAAAAGCGCAGCCGAGGCGCAGCAGAACGCGGAGACGGCCACGCGAAACGCCGAGCGAGCGGACAAGAACCTTCGCCGCGCCGAGGTATTGATCTATGGGGGGGAGCTGGCGCTGGCGCGGCAGGCGTATCAGGATGGCAACGGGACACTCGCTCTCCAATTCCTGGACGAATGCCAATGGAATTTGCGCGGCTGGGAGCATCGTTATCTCTGGACACTTTTCAACAACAAGCAGGATGTCCATAACTTCAAGGGTCAAACAGGCGCTGTCAGCAGCGTGGCATTCAGCCCCGACGGCATGCGACTTGCCATCGCAGGGCAAGACGGGACGGTGAAGTTGTGGGATGCTGAAAAGGGCGAGTTAATCCACACCCTGAGCGGCCACCGAGGCCCTGTCGCAAGTGTGGCGTTTGACCGAGATGGCAAGCGCCTTGCTAGTGCCGGCCAGGATGGGATCGTCAGGCTGTGGGACCTCGAGACTTACGAAGCAATTAACGTCCTCCAGGGGCACACGGGCCTTGTCAAAGCGGTTACATACAGCCCCGACGGCCGCTACTTGGCCAGTGCAGGCGGTGGAGCCGTTTTAGGTCCTACCGGCGGCAAAGACGGTGAGGTCATCCTTTGGGACGCCAGCGACGGGCACAAAATGTTGACCCTCAAAGGGCACAAAGGGGTGATAACCAGCGTGTCATTCAGCCAGGATTGCAAGCGACTGGCTAGTGCCGGCTTTGATGGGAAGGTCAAAGTGTGGGGCGTCGAAAAAGGAGAGGAAATCCGCACTCTCACCGGCCACAAAGGCCCTATCTTTAGCCTAGCGTTTAGCCCAGATGGCAAACGCCTGGCAAGCGCAGGCGGCGAATTGGATGTGCAGGGGAAGCCCCTTCCCACCGAAGTCAAAGTGTGGGACGTGGATAAGGGTCAAGAAGTTCTCGCCCTTATCGGGCACACCGGCATTGTTCTCAGCGTGGCATTCAGTCCCGACGGCCGGCGAATTGTGAGTGGCGGTGGAGACGTTTTCAAACCCGACAAAGGCGGACAAATCAAGGTGTGGGACGCCCGTGAGGGCCTGGAACTGCTCGCCCTCACTGGCCACACCGGACCTGTCAGCTGCGTAGCATTCAGCCCCGACGGCAGGCGACTGGCAAGCGCCGACTCCGTGGCAAGTGAGGTGAGGGTTTGGGACGCGCGAGAGGGCCAGGATGTCCTCACCCTCAAAGGACATACAGGCTTTATCAATTGCGTGTGCTTTAGCCCAGGCGGGAAGCAACTAGCCAGCGCCAGCGGGGACCAAACGGTAAGGGTGTGGGACACCGACAAGGGCCAAGTGATCTTTATCCTTAAGGGACATACAAGCGGGGTGGCAAGCGTGTCATTCAGCCCCGACGGCCTACGCTTGGCAAGTGCCAGCGGGGACCACTCGGTGATGTTGTGGGATGCTGAAAAGGGCGAGTTAATCCACACCCTGAGCGGCCACCAGGGTCCTGTCGCCTCCGTCACTTTCAGCCCCGACGGAAAGTACTTGGCCAGTGGCAGTGGGGATGGCAAAAATCCATTCAAGCCAGGCGAAGTAAAGGTGTGGGATGCCGAAAAAGGCGTGGAAATCAACACCATGGTGGGTCATACAGGCGAGTAAGGTGTGTGGCCTTCAGCCCTGACGGCCACCGGCTAGCCAGTGCTAGCTGGGACCAGACGGTGAGGGTTTGGGACGTGGCGAAGGGCGAGGAAGTCCTCAAAATCGCGGGGCACACAGGCATTGTTTACAGCGTGGTGTTTAGCCCTGACGGCAAGCGCCTAGCTAGTGCAAGTGGGTATCCGTTCAAGGAAGCGGTGCCAAAACCTGGAGAGGCCAAGATTTGGGACGCGGGAAATGGCACCCTTTTCCGCAACTTAATGGGTCACGGCAATTCAGTATCCTGCGTGGCATTCAGTCCCGATGGCGAATACGTCGCCAGTTCCAGCGAGGATTTATTCAACCCCTTCAAGTTCGGAGAGGTGAAAGTGTGGGACGCCGAGAAGGGCGAGGAACTCAAGACTCTCAAGCAGCACACAGGTGCGGTCCGTAGCGTATCGTTTAGCCCCGACGGCAAACGCTTAGCCAGTGCCGGCTTTGACCAAACAGTAAAAGTCTCCATCGCCCCGATCCAAGCGCGAGTCAAGTAATTCTTGGCTATCGTAAGCCGACGCAAGTTACATGGCCCGTATCCCCGCCAGATGCCAGCTACACCACGGCCCCTACCACCCGCCGACACTCCGCCGCGGTGACCGGACGACGTGCCATCTGCGTGGCCCTGTGCTAATCACAATGGCGGAATGTAGACTATGGATTTGCAGAGGTTATTTACAAAATGGCCCTAACGGCGTAAGTGAGCAGCGGCAAGTGCAGTTGCCAGGAGCAACGTTTTCGTTCTCGGGTGGTCGGCCTTGCCATCAGTGGCTGTCACCAAGAAGTCGCGCTCGTTATACATGAGCGCCCGGTGCAAGCCTACCAGCTTTCTTGAAACTCTCCCTAATTCTTCGCCCTCCAGGCTTATCAAGCGGAACTCGTATTGTGTCCAGTCAACGCGAACCTCCCCTAGGGGCCGATGCTGATCGTCGTAGACCCAGTAACCCCCGTTTATTGAGAACCATTTGCGCTTGAAGTAACCGACGAGTTCTCCGCTGGAACTCCATACTTGCAGCGGTGGACGCCACAGGCGGACCTTCCAGTAAAGACTAAAGACGAGGGAGTTATCCTGCACGGAGCGTGCTTCGATCACGGGGTTCCACCATCCGAAACTGAAGAACCCCTTCAGGGCCCCCTTATTCACCCGAACCACTCCCACTCGTAGCTGCGTATCGGGGTCGAATATGTCCCAATGAGGCCATTTGATCTCCCAATGGGGGTTTTGCAGCTTGAAAAACCACCTCTGGAGTTCCAACATCGAACGCAAGCCTCCCATTGCATACTTACAGGCGCTACCGGCGCCCTAGGCATTCAGCGAGCCGTAAATCGTCAACGCCGGTATCCAAATTGCAAGAATGTGACTGGATGCTGCTTCACGAGTGATTTCCTAAAACAGGTTGAGGACATGCACGCGAAGGTAGCCGACTTGATTCGCCAGGGCAAAGATTTTCCCGAAGCGAATTCGCGAGGTTACGGGCGTCGTACTCCTCCTGAGATTCCCAAACCGGGTTGTCGCTCCACAGGCAGTGCTGCTCCATACCCCGCCGCACACGAGGCACGACCGAACCACAAAGGCGTTGCCGTGGCCTGTCCTGCATTCCCGGCAGCGCCACATGACGTACAACCCGCCTACTGGCGGCACAAAATCTCTACGGGATTTCTACGGGATGAGCCTGGGGTTCCGCATGCGGGCCGAGGGCGAGACGGCTTATGAGCCGGACGTGCTGCTGCGGCTGGAGGCCCACCGGCCCGCCAAGAACAAGCCCACGATCCCGGTGGCCCATGTCGAAAAGGACCGGTCGGGCATCCTGGCAGGTCAGACCATCGCGTGGCCCAATTTCGACAACATCGCCAAACCGCTCATCGGCCTGTTGGGGACCAACCATGCGACGGCCCCGACGGAGGACGAGGTCGGCCAGCAGGATGCCGAGGCGCTGGCCCGACAAGACATCGAGCGGGTGGCACGCTCCGCGGAGTTGGCCGCCCAGTACACGGCGTGCTTCGGGTTGGCGAATGGAGTCGCGGATTTGGAACGGGGCCTTCGGTCGTTGGCTGGCGTCTGGGTCAAGTACGCGACGACGTCGCCATCTGGGCCAACCTGGGCGAACCGTTTGGCGGCGGCTTGGCCTCGCCCTTTGCATCCGTCCCCGCGGTTATTGGGGCTCCTTACTCGCAGCTTTGGCTTCTTGCCATTTCGCCCGCCATTGGTCCGCCTGGTCCTTTTTGTCCCACGCTTCGTAGAGCTTTGCCAGCCGTTCCAGGGCGTCCGTGACGCGGACCTTGCCTTGGGGCGGTATTTTGGCCTCGCGGTCCTTCATGCCTTTGTAGCCGTCCAATAGCAGCGGCTCGGCTTCGACGTATTGCTTCTGGCCCAACAAGGCACCTCCCAGCAGCTGTTTGGCGCTGAACAAGGTCCACTCGTCGGGTTCCAACTGTCCGCGAATGGCGACGCATTCGCGTAGCGTTTTCTCGGCATCCACGTACTTTTCCTGCCGCAGGAGACAGTCGCCGAGCAATGCCAGAGCTTCACCGGTTTGGGATGACTTATCCCCGTCCTGTTCGCGGCACATGACGACGTACTCGCGTAGCGTTTTCTCGGCCTCCACGTACTGTTCCTGCCGCAGGAAACAGAAGCCGAGCATCATCAGGGCTTGACCGGTTTGCCGTGACTTGTCCCCGAACTGTTTGCGAGACGCGGGCACCAACTCTATGCGCAGCGGGAGGGCTTTCTCCAACTTACCGGCCTCCTCGTACGCTACGGCTAACCTCAGGGTCGCGTGGAACGTCTGGATGTTTCCCGACCCACGGGCTGCCTTGGTCCTCTCTAAGGTCTGCTCCCACAGCGCCAGGGCGGATCCCCCTTTCCCGGCCGCCTGGTACGCCTCGGCGAGGGCATCCATGACTTCAAGCGTGGTAGCGTGGTCGGCCCCGTATTCGGCCTTGTGCTTCTCCAACGCTTGCTCCAATAGCACAACGGCTTGTTCGCGTTTGCCGGCCTTCGTGTATGACTCCCCAAGCAGCCTCATAGCACTGAGAGTAAGAGAAGGCTCCGGTCCCGGCCGCGCGTTGCTAATTTCCAGCACTTGCTCCAGAATGGCTATCCCCTTGTCCGGCCGGCCGACGCCTTTGTACATGTTTCCAAGGCTGAGCATGATTTGGAGCGTTACGCCGTCGTCAGGCCCCAGTTTGGCCTGGCTTTCCTTCACCGTCAGCTCCAATAGGGACAATGCTTGCGATTCCTTGCCGACCTGCAGATAAATCCACGCGAGGCTATTCATCGCGATGAATGTCAGGCGGTGGTCGGGGCCCAACTTTGTCTTCAATCGCTCCAGGTTTCGCTCAAACAGGGCCAGACTTTCGTCCGCCTGTCCCGCGGTCACGTAAGCATAATAAAGTGTGTTGGAAACAACGGGGACACCGGGGTCGTTCACAGGCAAATGCTCTTCCATCAGATCCAGCGCACGCTTCAGATGATGGATGGCTTTGGCGCTGTCGCCCACGTCTTGGTAAGTCTGACCGATCGCTCGGCGGATTGCGGCCTCGACAAGCGGTTGATCCCGGAAGCGAGTGTCAATTCCCTGGGCGGCACGGTCGAGCAATACGCGCACCTTGATGTCGGGGTCCGGCTGAAATTTGCGGCCGATCTGAGCCTCGGGGCTTGTTTGGCGCAATAAGTCGTTTTGAAGGAAGTCGTTGACCGCCTCGGCCACGGCCCGCTGCCGCTCCGCCTCCTGGCGTTTGTCGTACGCGTCCTTCTGGGCTATTTCCAGCTTGGTGTTGCTTTCCTGGAGCGCCACGTTCGCCGTCTCAAGTTGGGCGTTGGAGCCGATCAGGTCGCGGTTGGCCTGATCCAGCCGCCGGTTGAACCCACCGACCACGAACAGGCCCGCAGCCAAACCGACCAGGCCGACCAACAGCACCGCCACAGCCGCGGTCACCAAAGGGCGGTGCCGCCGCGCCCACCTACCCGCCCGCGCTGCCAGCGGCTCGCGGTACGCCGCCGGGGCGTCGTCCGCCAACCACCGCTCGACTTCCTGCGCCAAAGCTAGCGCCGATGAGTAGCGGTCGGAGGGCAGCAATGCCATCGCCTTCCGGCGCACCGCTTCCAGAGCCTCAGGAACGGCAGGCTGTACCTCCCGCGACGGCGCGATTTCGCCGCGGCGCACCTGCTCCAGTACTGCGGCCACGTCGTCGCCGTGCACAGGGGCTTGGCCCGTCAGTAGGTAGTAGAGCGTCGCGCCTAGGCTGTACACATCGGTGGCGGGCCCCAATTCATCCAGCCGTCCCGCGGCCTGCTCTGGACTCATGAAGGCCGGCGTGCCCACGGTGGACCCGGCCGCCGTCGCTCCCGCGCCGCTGCCCGACGGCCGCAAGGTCGCGTCGCCCCCCACCGGTTCGGCCCGCCCCACGACTTTGGCCAGCCCCCAATCCACCACCAGCGTCTCGCCGAACTCACCAAGCATGACGTTGCCCGGTTTCAGATCGCGATGCAGCACACCCCGGCTGTGGGCGTACGCCGTCGCGTTGCAAACGTCCACGAATCGGCCCAGCAATTGCCTAAACGCAATCGAACCGAAACCTTCTTCTCCCGGTGGAACTGCTCGATGGCTTGCTTGAGGTTGTCGCCCTTGATGAACCGCATGACGTAGTAGGGGCGGCCATCGGCGTAGCTGCCGAGGCTGTAGACCGGCACAATTCCTGGGTGTTCCAGCCTGCCGGTGATCTCCGCCTCCAGTAAGAAGCGTCCGCGGCTTAGCGGGTCGCGGACGTGCTTAGGATGAATCTCCTTGAGCGCCACTTCGCGGTGCAGCTCGGTGTCCTCGGCGACGAAGACCTCACCCAGGCCGCCACTAGCGTGGGGCCGTAGTACACGATAGCGCGAACCTTCGGGGACCGGGCCGAGGTCCGCCGTGGTGAGAAGATCCGTGCGCGAGCCGGTGCCGAGCTGGGAGAGGCTGGCCTGCACATCGGCGTCGGACACGCCCGCCAGGGCCTCGCGGGCCGAGGAGACCGACGAAAGCGTTTGCAAGCTCCGCGCGCCGTCGCCACCGTGCCGCGCCAGCAGTCGGGCAACCAGGGCGTCGAGCAGGGTTTGCTCTGGTTGGCCAAGGAAGCCGCGCTCGCGCAGGAGATCGCCGAGCGAACACTGCTTGGCGAGAACCCAGACGTTAATCGCCTGGATGAGCTGGTCGCGCGTGATGAAATCATTTTGCAAGGCCAAGATGCCGAAGAGCAGATTGCGGACTGTTTCGGTAGGTGACATCGAGGTACCTCAAAAATACTGGGAAATGCGAATCGTCGCCCGAATCGACGTCGAAGCGAGGGTCTGATTTGAGCCTGAGTCTAGTTCAAAAAGGTAAAGGACGCGAATAAGAACCCAAGGAAGTGATCGAGAAAACCATACCCAGTTGCCGGCTCAAGGCCCAGGACGCAGCCTCGCACGGCGGCAACGGGCAGGCAGAGGGCCCCGTGCCCAACGGGGCAGCGCAACCCGCCCAACGCCGTCGTTTCGCCCCGGAGGCCCCTACGCGGGGCCTCTCGTCGTTGATTGGCAGGGGAACCAAATCCGTCTTCCCGACACGACCTGCGTAAAAATCGGAAGGACACAACGATGAAAGTGCTGTACCTTTTGCGTGGCCTCGTTGCCGGCCGACGCTAAATGACGTGGTCGATGTCTCTGGCGAATGGTCTTGCCCAACTGCCCGGCGGAGGTAGAGGGCTGTAAAACTTCAGAAAGCTCACATTCCATTCGGGTCAGGTGCAGCGCCAGGTTCGGCGTCTTGCTCGGACACCACCACCAGCTGCCCAAAGCGGAAGAGCGTTCGGTCCGAGATGAAGTCCGTCGGCCGCGCCCGCCGGCTGTGTTTTGGCGGGAACGACTCGTCGCCGCTGCAACAGGTAAACACCTCGACCTCTGCCTGGTGTTGGAGGGCGGCGGAGAGGAAGTCGGCCAGCCCACGCCGCACCACCGCTCCCTCGCGGGATTCGACCTCATCATACTCGCCTTCATCGTTCTCCATGGAAGAGACGCTGAATAAGAACGCGCATCCGCAACCCCCATCGCGTGGACCGACGGAGTAAATGAACGGCTTGGAGACGTGCAGCCGAACGGGGTTGTCCGGGTAAAACACCGCCTCCTCGGCGCGTAACGCCGCCCAGGACTGATCCGATGCGGTGAGGGAAAGAGGGTGGTCGGACGCAATGTAGACCGCCAAGCACATCGCCGTTCCTCCTCCTCCGCTGAACGCCACGCTCAGCAGCCGGCTCACACGGGTCCCGCGACAAGCCGCTATCTGGTTAGGCGTCTGTGCCCCGCCCTGTGAACCATGGGCCGAGGTATCATTAGGTCGGGATCAGCCCGCACACGGCACCGATCCCGATCAACACGCCGATCCAGCCGAATCCGAAACTGATGACGGGCACCATCCACAATTGGGTGAACGTCGCGCCCGATACCTCGCCGGGACGGTTCGGGTTGTAAACCACGCGCATCGACTGGCCGACCGTCGTCGCTGCCGGACACCAAGAGCCTGCTGCGGTGTGTGGTGCCCTGGATGTCGCTGAACTCGACGATGCTATCCCCTTTCCGGTCAACTGTGCCGATCGGTGAATACGTGAAGTAGAAAAACATTCCTGCTGCTTGCTGGTTATAAAATTGTACGTGATCTCCCGGCGTCAAACTAGTTCCGTGCCGATGGTCGGAGAAATCTTGCGGGAGCTGATTCTTCCGGACGGCTGCACCTGCTGCTAGTGGCAAGGGAACATTTCGACCTGGGCGGCGGCGCGGATGGATACGAGAGTGTCAAGATCTCCACTTGACGAAGACTAGGAAAATTGAACGGCTCTTCACTTTGCTCGAAGCGTTGATACTTCGTAATTGGCTGTTGATATTCAACTCCGTTTCGAAAGCGGAGACGGCCGTTCCATTTCGCTGGAACGGAAGTGTTCGAGTTGAGCTAAACGATTTACCGGTAGTCGCAAGAGTAGGTTATTGTGGGTTTTGTGTCATCCAGCTGCCGCAGTGCTATGCTTTCCCAACCCCTGACCCCGGCCAGAAAAAGTTCAATAGCCGTCTTGTTGTCCCGATTATCTGAAACGGAAAACCCGGTGGCGAGCAGGACGACGCGACGGGAATCGCGTACGAGCGGGTAATACGGTGAGCTTTCGGTAAGTGTCCGGCGCCGAACACTTGCGGGAAAGACTTCTTTGCTTTCCTCTACTCCGGCGGCGCTGGTTTCGCTTCTTCGAAGAGATTGCGAACAAACCCCTCCCGCTCCAAATCCGCTGGAACCCCCGCCGGTCGACTAGGCCACGTCACAATATTGTCGCCGCTCTTGCTAGCAGCGTAAACCCAAGCACACATAACAGCCGAATGTAAGCAGCGCGGCGACAATCAACGAACGCTGCGGCAAGGGAATTTCTACTTTCGCGACACGCAACCGCTTACAATGCACCCAGCGGGATGCAGGAGTAGCAACCGGCCGTGCGGGGGCGCTACCAGCCAACAGGTACACCAGGGAGTGCCAGTCATGCAACCTGACAGATTTTGGGCCTTTACCGGCGGCCTGGCACTGCTCGGCGTGGCCCTTTTCATTTGGCAGCTTTACCACCGAAGTCAGAATTTCCATCCGCCTGCCATGCGGCACCGTCGTAAAAGCCGTCGCATGACCAAATTGAAAGAAATTTGGGATGAGGCGTTGGCGGATATAATACCGGCTGACAAACCCGAGCCGGACACCGGCAAGGCTAGCTCGATTGCTCCAGCCCCAAGAATTCGTAACGGGCCATGACGACCCTAATCGCCATGCTAGTCAGTGATAATTCAAGATACCCTGCCTTCCGCGCGGCTGAACTGTTGGGTCTCAGCATCTCGGCTTACATCTGCATGGCGGTCAACGAGTGGATGGAGCGATCAAAAAAAGAGCGTAACACGCCCGGTGACAACTAACCGTCTTCTATGCTGGCCCCAAAATAGTTCAGCCCGGGGAGTCGGAACCATGACAGACGAACGTCTAGCAGAGATTGAGGAAGAGATTGCCGAATTGCAGAAGGTCAGGCCCGCCAGTCCAGCCATGGCGTTTGACTTTAACATAGTTCTGAGCGACTTGGTTTTGGAGCTGCTCAACGAAGTGAAGTGGCTTCGGGAAGCGCAAAAAGGACTCCATTGCCAATTGCCTGCCCGTCGCTGACAATGGTCCCTCGACGGGCCGTTGCAAGGCGAAACTGAAGTATGCCGTCTGGAGGACCTGTCATGGCCTATTCCGGTGCTCTGGTATTGCTCGGCTTGGCCATTTTCTTTTGGTACCGCTACCGGAAATGGCAGAGCCAGCAGTATGAGTTTCCGCCACCATACACAGGCGTTTCACCCCGGCGCCGCTGCAAAAGCCGGCGCCTGGCCCGCCTGCAAGCGATTTGGGATGAGGCGTTGACGGACGCCGCACAGAATGAATCTGAACTGCACGCCGGCAAGAATGGCTCGGTTGCTCCAAACCCACAAATCCGAACTGGGCCATGACGACCCTAATCGCCATGCGAATCAGCGATAATTCAAGCTACCACCCTGCCTTCCGCGCGTCGGGAAACCCGCATCCGCGACGCGCGCCTCGACTGCCGAGACGCTAGCCCGTCGCCCCAGGATATGCCGAATCTCCCGCACGTTCCGGCCGACATCGACGGCCCGGGGAACGGCTTTTGACAACCCCTAATGTGATGGAAAACCCTTGACGAGAAAGCCACCCGAATGACCGAGCGTGTGACCTCTCGACGGCGTGGTCGTATGGGATTGACGCCCCCTTTGCGCCGGCTTTACTAGCCTTCCTGGCTGCTTTGGAGTTCGCCCTCGCCGCAATCTCTGGCAAAGTGTGGCCATTGCTGGCCGCCTTGTTCCTCCTGGCATTTCTCGTGTTCTACCTCTACACCACGCTGCGAGGCAAGTTCGTGGTCTGGGCCGAATTGCTCGACCGGTTGAACCTTCGGGGGGATGAGCGAATCCTGGATCTGGGATGTGGCCGGGGTGCGGTACTGCTCATGGCCGCCCAACATCTCACCACGGGCCGGGCGGTGGGTGTGGACCTGTGGCGAAGCGTCGATCAGTCGGGCAATTCCGCCGAGGCCACCCGGCGCAACGCCATCGCTGAGGGGGTAGCCGATCGTGTCGAATTGCACACGGCCGACATGACGGCGCTACCCCTGGAAGACGACAGCTTTGATGTGGTGGTATCCAGTTTGGCGATCCACAACATCCGGGGACGTGCTAGCCGGGAGAAAGCCATTAGCGAAGCAGTGCGGGTGCTACGTGCGGGCGGCCGGCTGATGATCGCCGACGTTCGGGCCACGCGACAACACCAGGCACAGCTTGCCAAGCTCGGAATGAAGGATGTTGCCCGTCGTCGGCTGGGATGGCGGTTCTTGTGCCCTCTCGTGACGGCCTCGAAGCCGGAACGTCCGATGTGAGTCACTGATCCGCAGGCTTTACGAGCCGGAAGCGTTTCAGCACCGCCTCCTGGGCAACCTGAGCCGGTTTCGCGACGTGAAGTTTCGTCCCCAATCGGTCGGCCGCGCCGAAGCGCTGGCGGGTCTCCGGCTCGGGAGTTTTTTCTGCCGTCAAAACAGGCCGACCCGAAACTTCTTTTGGCGGGCCCTCTGGTCCGCTCTTACGCGGTCCCCACGCAACCGCGTGACCATGGTCACCCTGCTGGGAAAATACTCCCACATCTTGCAACTCCACGGGTTCGCGCGGGCTTGAAGGGAATGAAGTAGCCGCTTACATCAAAGAAGATAACGCAGGCTAATTTGACCCACCAGACCTCCTTTCCTGTTTGGTCATTTTTCTGCTCCTAGTACCTCCGCCTCATCTTCAATTTCAAAGGCCGGCAGGTTCGCCTCGTGGGCCAGTCGGTGTGCGGCGAGGCGGCGCAGGTCATCGTAGACGAGTTGCAGGAGTACCGCGGCGGCGTGGGGGTCGCCGGGCTCCATACCATTGAGGATCAAAGTGATCTCAGTCACGGTGCGCTCTCCTGCAAACGGCCCGCTGGCGCCCTTGAAAGGAGCCAGACAGTCAGGGAGCACTGTCGGGAGAACCGCGTCTCGGCCACGGCGCCAGGACCCCCAGGCCCCGCACACCTGCGAGTCACCTTGACAGGCTAGCCTGACAGAATCGCGCTCGACTGGTCAAGCAACTGCCGCCGACAATCCCTGGCCAGGGACACGTTGCGGCTGCGAGCTTCCAGAATGGACTGATGTTGTAGTTCGACGGCCAAAGGATGTCCAGAGTGCCCTTTTCTTGCGGCGCACGTCACATGGCGACCGCGCAGACTCGGCGGCCCGCTCCTCTCTGCCCGCTGTGGGCAAGGGCATGTCGTAAACGGCAGTACCGGTCTTCGCGTGAAGCAACTTGCAGGCCGACCAGGCATCCGGTCACCTCGACCTGCGCGCGCAAGGGGAAGTGCCCAGCGCGCTCCGGGCCGACACACCGCTGTGAAGTTCGGCCGCCAACGAGCGCGGCAGATAAACCGCTGGTAGTACGGCTGCATTCCCCAACCGCTGCCGTTTCAAGCCGTCGAGTATGGCCTTGTCAGCGGCTCATGCAGCAAGCTGGCGTTGCGGTAGAAATCGGGGTCGTAGCAAACAACCAGCGGTGTGACCTCCGCCGGCCGGCCGCACTGCGGGCAGGGGGCGGGCGGCGTCTGTCCTTCCACCAGGACGGGATCGGCGCTGGGCCCGTCTTGTTCAAAGTGTTGGAATGCTTGGGGTGGACACCCCGGCCCGCCGCTCCCTCCGGCGACGGAGCGTTCCAGGGCGGCAAGGCGGCGTCGAAAGTTCACATTCCGGTCCTGCCCACAGTCCTCAGTATCCAACATAGCCCTCAACACTGGTGGCGCCGTTGCGGATCATTGAGGCGAGCCTATGGGATCCATCGATCAATTCAATTTCCGTAGAGCCGGCGTGTACCATACCGATAATCAGGGAGAGATCGGGTGGCAATGAGAGGTGTTGGTCATACTCGGTCTTGTATGTACTCTGGCACTCAGTGACAAAACGGAACAAATTCCCATTTACTCGCTGCAACTCGGCATTCCAAGCCGGGTTCAACCCCTTTGACACGACGATTCGGACGTCAATCTCAAGGACATGTTTCCACGAGACCTGTTTTCTTTGGTCCTTTGGACTGTAAAACTGTAACCTAGCCACACGACGGCGGGGTTATTGGGTTGTTGTCGGCCAAGTTTTGTCATCCCTTGCCGAACCCGATCATCAGTAAAGGAGGGCGGGTCAGCATCGAACTTTCCTTTCAAGAACTCGCATTTCAGCAAGTATCTGCAAACGACGAGGGCATCGACAGCTTCATGAGGTCTCATATGTATCCGCCAAGTGTGGGCCTAGCCGCCGAAACGCTCGGATAAGCTGCCGGGGCCGCCTGCAACGATATTGAAGCTCGGGAAACCAGTATGGCGACCCCGGTCAGGTGCTCCCGGTTTCGCGGCTATCCCCCAACCAGCCCCAGGAGAATAGTGCCTTGCTCAGGGGTCACTGGGAAATTCGTCGCCTGCTGAAAACCCTTGAACACTGATAATTCTTCGAGGCCACGGACTACTTCCCGCAACTCATTGTGAGGCAAATTGGCATCGCGGTGCGTGAGCGTACCGACGACGCGCATCTGTTCTTGGGTATCCCTCTCTTGTCAATACGCTTGCTCGGTTTCCAACTCGGCCATCAAACGGGGAGCCTCGTCCACGCGCATTACTGCTCGAATACCTCGCTTATCGCCTGTTACCCAAAGGAAGACGGTATCTCCGGCCCCGATTTCGTCTTTGAAGCGAGAGACGGTCCAAGTGATCTTGGTGTTTGGATCTGCGAGGCGGTCCTTGATAGCGTTCAGGGTTGCATTTGAAGATCCAGAAAGCCATGGGATCACCTCTATCGCCGAATTTGTAAATGACCGACTTTCGGCTGGATTTTAGCAGGCATCAAGCCAATGCTCCACGGATTTCCCTGTCCGCCTGCCGTTGCGTTCTACCCGCTGCCCCATTCGCCACCGATCTTCCTTTCGCACAGGAGGCCCCGCGCGTGGGGCCTCGGTTCGTTGGTACGCGGCTGGGGTCTACGAGGGCGTGGTCGGGACGCGGGTCAACGTGGGTGAATCCGGAGGACACCCAGGGGGTTGGCCAGATCGCACTGCGCTGACGATGCAGTTTGGTCAATCATTTCTCTGAACATGAAACCGCCCAGGTAGTATCCAGCTCGCCGAACCTTTCTCCGACTGTCGCTGTCTTGTACACCATTGAATGAGAACACTAAAGCGAGGAGGCACCCCATGGCTACCCAGCTCTGCCCAGCCCAGCAGCACACGTTTGACCAACTTAACCACGTTTTGCCGCTTTTTTCGACTCTCGGCTTAGCCGGCCAATCGGGATCGACGATCCTACGCTGCCTTTACGAGCGGACCGGTGGCGAATGGATTTCCATGCGAGAATTGCTTCGGGCCTTCCGCAATCAACATCCGTTGGATAAATGGGCTGCCAGACAAATTCAGCTAACCCAGCCAATTCCGGCAAATAGAGAAAGGGCAGCAGTGCCGGCGCGCAAGGGACGAGGCGGACCACGGCCCGGTCTTGTTCAACAAAACGCCGCGTACCCCTCGTCCGACACCTCCACGGCCCACAGGTGCAGGATGGGTTTCCTCAGTCGGGCCATCTCCTCTACTGCCCGAACCGCCTGATCTTGCAAGAGGGCAGCGCCTTCCGAAGCTCTTCCTCGCCATCGCGTGTGACCTCCGTGTCCTCCAGGTAAATGGCGGTGAGGTTCTTCAGCGCGACAAGGCCCTTCAGCTTCGCGTCCGTCACTTGGCTCGCCGCCCAGCCGGCGGCCTCGGTCGACCTGATATCCGCGGACGCCCGTACGCCCGACAGATGGAGCGCGGTGAGCTTCTTCAGGGCTGCCAATGCATTGATCCCGATGTCCGTTAATGGCGTACCTCCCAGGCCGATCTCGGTAAGGTTCGTCAATGAGGCAAGTTCCTTCAGTCCGGCGCCTGTCACGGCGGTGTTCCGTAGGTCGAGGGTGGTCAGGTTCCTGCAGCCTCCAAGGTGCTTCAGGCCCTCATCCGTTACCGCCGTGTCTCGCAGGTTGAGAGAAGTGAGACTCCTGAGTGCGGCCAGTTCCTTGAGACCGACATCCGTTACCGCGGTGCCCCGCAGGTCGAGGGTGGTGAGGTTCCTGGACAGTCCCAGGTGCTTCAGCCCCTTGTCCGATAATCCCGTTCTGGCCAGTTTGAGTGTTCTGAGGTTCGTGAGTGGAGCCAGTTCCATTGGTCCGTCATCGCGACGCACGTCCTTCCCGAATACGCAGTCGCCCAGAAACGCGTCGCACAGATCGAGGGAGACCACGTCTTCGGGCTTGGCGGCTCGTTTGCCACCCTCGGTTGTGGCTTGACCCACCAGGACGTGGAGCAACCCGATCTCGTGCAAGCGACGCAACGTGCTGGTCCATATCTGCTGGTTTTTCAGGACGAGTATGGTGAGATTCTTCAACGCTGGCAGCTCCTGCCAGTCCTCCTCGCGAATGGACCAACAGCCTTGCAGGTCGAGCCGAGTCAAGTTCTGTAGCGGAGCCAGTTCCTTCAGTCCCTTGCCGTCATACCCGGATAACGTGAGCGAGGTGAGCTTCTGAAGCGGGGCCAATGCCTTCAGTTCTCTGCCCGATCCCGAGGCAAACGGGGCGTAGTTGCCATAGCCGGTGGGCCGCCAGGACAACGTGAGCGAGGTGAGTTTCTGAAGCGGGGCCAATGCCTTCAACTCGTCGCCCGAGAAATCGGACAGGGTGAGCGAGGTAAGTTCCGAGAATTGTGCAAGTTCATACAGTGACACACCGTACCCCGTAGGAATCTGATGCTTCGATCCGACTTGCCTCAACGACACTGACAGAGCGACCACGGGCGCGCCGGGTCGACTCTCATCGCGAGTCACGTTCACTAATACGTTATGTTCTGTCCAGATCGCGATCAGTTCCTCCTGTGAAGGCGAGTAGGGAGGATCGGAGAGCGTCCGACCACCGGGAGCGGTTCCCGAACAACCCCCGGCAGCCGCACCGACAACCGCGGCGCCGAGGGCTCGAAGTGCGTCGCGACGAGAGACGTTGGCATCCATATTGCTCCTCCAAGTGAATTACCCCAACCGGCGCCGGCACAGTAAACACAAGCGCCGGCGCAGTAAGCGCCGCGCCGTACCCGGCCCTAGTCTTTTGCTTCCCCCAACTTGATCCCCTTTACCGTCTCCCGCCTACCTTTGCGTAGAATGATCGCATCTACTGGAGCGTCTGGCTTAAGCTCGTTGAGCATGATTGTGACGTCGTCAAGATTACTCGGCACCGATTTGCCATCGAGCTGCAACAAGATGTCGTTCGCCTTCAATCCCGCCTTGGCAGCGGGCGAATCGGATTTGGAATCCTGGATGAGCATTCCCTGGCCCTTGGGCAGGTCCAGTTGGTCAACCAGCGCGGGCACGGGCGCCTGAACGACAGCGCCAAGACGGTTTCTCACAGGCGGGCTCAAGGCGGCATGGATTAAGACTCCTCCGGTGTTGATACCCTCCAGGCGCGGGCTGTTCCCCAGGTTCAGGTAATCGATTGACCCCTCGTCCCAGATAAGGTTGTAACAGTACTCTTTTCCATTTTGTTCGAATGTTCCCTTCTTCCATTCGCCCACTTTCTTGCCATCCCTGTAGATCTTCATGTCGGACGAAATGACCTGCTCGTTGTTATCGAACCATACCCACTTGCCGACAATCGGGTCATCTGCGGCACAGGTTGCAGAGCTGCCGAGTAAGGTCAAAGTGACTACTATTGTCGGCAAGTGGAGCGGTTGGAACTCATCTTCGATCTCCTTTGCTCAGGGATCAGTTGGATTGGCGCTCAAGCGACGACAAAATGGTAAAATAGCACGCCCCAACCCACGAGGCCGGGGGAAAGGAAGACGACACCACCATCATCGCCCCCGCGGCTGGGGCGTCCAGGGGAATGGGGCGACCTGGATTGTCTCCGACGACTCGTGCCCGCCGGGTCCATGCCGGTTGCGGTCCGATCACTTCACCGGCGCCCAGTCCGTCCACCCCTTGCCCTGCTCATGGTGCAGTTCCATCAACTTGCCATTCTCCGCGCGCGCAATGACCCATAAATCGCCTCCCATAAGCACCGCAGAGGGTGATGAACTGATCTCTTTGGTGCCGAGCGTTAGCCAGTCCGCCCACTTCCCATCGACGCCGTCTCGATACGTCACCAAAAGCTTGCCATTGGTACCGCGAGCGAAGACCATGCAGCCGCCCTTCGGGCGGACCCATCGCGGCCGATGGCGCCGAAGTGATCTCGGTGCCGGATATCTCAGCCCATTCGGTCCATGACCCCTTCGTGCCGTCGTACCAGCGGTGGGCCAGCTTCCCGTTGGAGGCCCTGGCAAAGACAGTGAGACGATCTCCCGCCATCACCGCCGATGGCGCATCGTCCGCCCGCGCCGACGGGGCGAGCCCCGCGTGGGAGCCAGCCAACATCACAACGACGAGAAACATGGCCAGCAATCGCCGCATGTTAACCTCCTGTGCCGAACGACCTAGCTCAGCAGCCCGGCCCGCTGTGTGAGCTACGAAGTCCCAGAAACGAATGTGCGGGCCGGGTCTGCTGCAGCGGCTGGTTCGGCCCTCTTCGCCGCTGCGATTGCTGCTACTTCTGGCGCACACCGATACCGATGTGTCTGGGCTTCTTGCCATCCAGGAACTCACTCTTGTAGTAGTGCTCGACGAAGAGTCGGCCGTCGGTGCCGAGGGTCAACCGCTCCATCCGGTCATCCTCCTCGAACTCCAGCAGCAGGGCCGCTCCCTTCCGCTTGATCTGTCCCTTGAGCTTGGGCTCCTTGGGCTCAACGACCGACCACTTGCCTTCTGTGTCGATGACAGACACCCAGACGCTGTCGTTGGTGTAAGTGACCTTCCACTCACCAGCCAAGACGGTGATTTGCGTGTCGGCGGGCTCCTGCGCACGACCAACCGTGCCCGGGGACAAGGCCGCCGTGAGTATAAGGATCGTCACAGCGGATGCAACAGACTGTCGCTTCATGGATTCCTCCGTTTGGATGGCCGAACTTGATATTAGATTGCGCTTGCGCAATCTATCACTATTGCGTTTCCGACGGCTACGCGCCGCCGAAGTTATTATGTAGAGTCAACTTCCTACAAAACCACGGCGAAAAAGCCGCGCAAACTATCCCACTAACGGGCATTGCGCGTCGCTCACCCATCCAGCGGGCTTCTACCGCCTCTACCGCCCGACGACGGGACGCGCCGTTGGCGCGGCAGGCGGCTTCGGTCCGGAGAGGGTCACGACCTCACCGCCGTGTTCCAGCGGGAAGCAATGATGCTTTCTGCGCGCGACAGGCGAAAAACCGAGAACA
>Ga0206872_10102_pt1 | contig 26332 bp, 17 predicted proteins | sample Alteio_BWOrgCont_34_FD_152906 | JGI IMG/M metagenome (GOLD analysis project Ga0206872, IMG submission 152906) | Enriched cells from forest soil in Barre Woods Harvard Forest LTER site, Petersham, Massachusetts, United States -... | ecosystem: Environmental > Terrestrial > Soil > Temperate forest >... | reverse complement strand
AAAGACTATGAGCGCTGGCTGGCGCCGGCAGAGCCGTCGCATCTGCCTATCGACTTGGTACGCACCTGGCCTGCCGACGAGATGAAAGCCTGGCGGGTGACCAGCGACCTGAAAAACGCGGCAGAACCGCCTGCGCAACAAGTCCAATTATTTTAAGAAGAGTCAGCGCCCACCGAATTAAAGCACGATATGGTGACCCCGGGAAGATTCGAACTTCCGACCTGCGGTTTAGGAAACCGTCGCTCTATCCACCTGAGCTACGGGGCCACTTTCATTCAGGACAACCTGCATCTTTGATTTTACTTGGATTTCAGCGCAGTCGTTTCAGGAAAGTGCTGCTCAATACTCGATTCGGCCGTGGCGGGCCGACACGCACAATGCCGAGTGTCCGCTCCTTTAATTCACCTGGCGATCATCGAATGCTTCTACAACCACGTATTTCAGTAGAGCCGCGTAGGGTTTGTTGCCACGGAAGTAATGCTGAAAACGCTTGCATCAAGTTCATTCAGAGACAGCTGGCGCTCTTTGATTGAGGCCGGCGCCCGTGGGGTTGTGGCCATTGTGTTTTCTGATCTTCGCGCCATTTCGCGCGCGCAGAAGGTGTCATACACCCGCCAAATCGAGACTTTCACAAGAATTTTGTTCGCGTCCCGAAGTAATTATCGCGGAGAGCAAACAAAATCTACTTCAAATAACAAGTTGTTTATTTTCATATATCTATATTGCTCTTTATTCTGCCCGATAGTTTGCAACGTTCGTAGATTTCTTACTTTAATCGTTTACAAGTTTGAGATCACGTCGAAAAGGCATTGCAAACATTCCTGATTTATATGTAAATTGTCCGGATGAATTTACTGCGTCATTGTGCATGCGGTTAATTACTTGCAGGTGTCCCGCAGGCCTCTTTTTATTTCGGCATTCGTTCCTGGAAGTTGATGCACTGATATTGGTAACGCAAATCGCGTGCCTGGAATGGAGCACTGGGACCAAAACTCAAGACTTTCTCTGGAGGTAAGAATTCAATGTGGCGTATACGAATTGCTTTTTCATTTTTGGTGCTGATATTCGCGGCCGGCGCGTTTGCGCAGGGTGGTAACGTCATCATCACTGGCACAGTAATGGATCCAAGCGGCGCATTAGTTCCGGGCGCCACAATTACAGTGATGAACAAGAGCACCGGAACGGTACGAACTGACAAGGCCGATAGCAATGGCCAGTTCAATGTTCCTTCGCTTCCTCCGGCCACCTACACGGTGTCTGTGCAGGCGGCGGGATTCAAGAAGTATATTCAGGACGTCGCGATGCTTGCCGACCAGATCCGCAATCTTGAGATTCGCCTGGAAATCGGCCAGGCCTCGCAACAGGTAACGGTTGAAGAATCGACCGTTCAGGTCAACACCTCAAGCCAGGAACTCAGCCAGGTCATTGAACGCTCCCGTGTAAACGACTTGCCTTTGAATGGCCGAAACGCAGCCGACCTCACGCTGCTCGTTCCGGGAGCCGTTACAGCGATCGCGAACAACTCCGGCGCGTTACAGGGGGATACGAAGCAGATTCCCGGCGAAGAAGCAATCGCGGTCAACGGAGCACGGCCGGATCAGATCGGCTATAACCTGGACGGCGGAAACAACGAAGACCTGATGAGCAACGTCAATCTTCCCTTCCCCTTCCCTGACGCGCTGCAGGAGTTCAGTGTCCAGACCAATAGCTTCGACGCGCAATATGGCAACAATGCAGGCGCAGTCGTAAACGTCGTAACCAAGTCGGGCACCAATCAGTGGCATGGCGACATGTTTGAATTTGTGCGCAACCGCGTGTTCAACGCCCGCAATTTCTTTGCCCCGACAGTCGATCCCCTCAAGCGCAACCAGTTTGGCGTCACAGTCGGCGGCCCCATTCACAAGAACACCAGCTTTATCTTCTTTGGATGGCAAAGGACGATCATCCGTAGCGTCAACAATGCCAGCAACGCAATTGTTCCCACCGCCGACAACATGAACGGAAATTTTTCTCTCACGAACCCAGGCGTAACCATCAACAATCCGTGGACTCACACCCCGTATGCCAGCGATACCAATGTAGGACCATTCGATCCCGTGGCAGTCGCAATGACCAAATTGCTGCCGATCGTTCCGGCTGGGTCCACCAACGGTTCTGTTACTTATGGCACGCCTATCCAGCAGAACTTCGACGAGTACGTCGCAAGATTCGATCAAGTCTTTCACGGCCAGGATCGGCTCTATGGCCGCTTCTATCTCAACAAGTACCATCACGCCCCAACCTACGACGGCAAGGACCTGCTCACGGCTGGGCCGGGCTCTACCGTTCAAACCCAAAACTGGTCCATCGGCTACACAAAAGTCTTTTCGCCGAACCTGGTTAACAACCTCGTTCTTGATGTTCTGCGTTCGGCCTCCGATCGCGGCCAACAGGGCGGTCCCGGTGGCACGGTACCGGATATGACAAATTTCGGATCGAGCATCTGGCAGTTGCCCACGGGACAGAGTGGCATTCGAAGCTTCGCCGTCGCTGGCGACTTCACCCTCGGCAATTTCACTGATGCCAAGTTCGTCCGTAACACCGGCGATGCGCGCGAATCACTCGATTGGACCAAAGGCCGGCACGAAATGACCTTTGGCTTCGATCTCGAATTCGATCAATCTAACATCAACAACACTGACTTCGAGAACGGCAACTTCAACTTCACAAACGACGTGACGGGCCTCGCGATGGCCAGCTTCCTGCTCGGCTATCAGCATACGTTCAGCCAGACCTCAGGCGACTACTCTGACTCGCGTGAGAACCCCATGGGCTTTTTTGCCAACGACCGGTGGAAGGTATCTCCCCGCCTCACGTTCGACTACGGATTGCGCTATGAACCACAGCAGGTGATGAAGGAAATCTGGGGCCGCATCGAACAGTTCCGGCCCGATGCCTGGGCTGCAGGCGTTCACTCTTCTATCGTTCCCAGCGCTCCGGCAGGCCTCTTCTTCATCGGCGACAAGTACAACGGAATCAGCGTGCCCGACCGTGGCGAAACAGGTGACATGAATAACTTCGCTCCGCGCATCGGCATTGCCTGGGATCCCACCGGAACCGGAAAGATGTCTCTCCGCGCCGGTGGCGGTCTTTTCTATTACTCGCGGCTGCCCGGCCTGTTCCTCAATGACGCTGCAATCTCGCCGCCTTTCAGCCTGCGCATTGACCTTACCGACTCAACCACTGGCGCTTCGCAGATCGGCCCGCTCTCCAACCCTGAGGTCAATTACCCCAGCTTCACCAGTGGATTTCCGCAGCGCTACATCCTCGCCAACGTCCCCAAGGACGCGACGTTCGTGAAGAACCCGACCGTGTACGGGCTCCAGCCGGGCGTAAAGTGGGTCACGCCTGAAATCTACGACTGGAACATCACTTACCAATATCAACTGCGTCCCGACACCATTGCCTCAGTCTCTTACGTTGGCACTCGCGGAACGCATCTTCGGCAAGACGTGAATCTGAACCCCGCCGTGTATACGCCGGGTATGTCTGAGCAGGCCACGCGGCCCTACCAGCCGTTTGGCACCATCTACCAGAATCGGAACACCGGCGCCAACGGCTACAACGGCCTGCAACTCGACCTCGAAAAGCGGGCGTCCGGCGGATCCGGAATTCTGAGTCACATCACCTTGCTTGCCAATTACACCTACTCCAAGGCAATGGACTATGGGTTGGCTGAAAATGGCGGCATCACCGATATCGGGTCCAGCATCGGCTCCGGAATGTCGTTCTACGATCCGCAGCAGCACGCTTATGAGACTGGACCGTCGACCTACGATCGCAGGAACCACGTCGTGACTTCCTTCGTTTGGGAGCTTCCCAAGATGGCTGGGGCAAACGCACTTACCCGGAACGCGGTCGGTGGATGGCAGTGGACCGGCATCTACTCCTTCTCATCTGGCGATCCACTCACCATTCTGGCCGGGAAAGACATATCCCAATCCGCCAACAACATTGATCGTGTTGACTATGTCGGTTCAGGCTCAAAGGGTTCGAATGGAACACCCACCGCATGCCCGGCAGCCAGTCCAGGCAAGTTCTTCGCCTGCGTGCCGTTCTTTGACATCAGCCAGTTCGCGTATCCTGCTGCTGGAACTTTTGGTAATGCCGGCAAAGGAACCTGGCGCGGTCCAAACATCTGGGATGTGGACACAGGCCTGCTCAAAAACTTCACACCCATGCAGTCACATGAGAACATCAACTTCCAATTCCGCGCCGAGTTCTTCAACCTGTTTAACCATCCGCAGTTTTCCGACCCCAACGTAACCCTCGCCAACAGCGCCTTTGGCACCATTCGCAATACCGTCGGCGTGGCGGCGGGCAACGTGGCCGATACTGCGGACTCACGCATCATTCAGCTCGCACTCAAGATGAACTTCTAACGCGAACTAATGCCGGAATAGCCGAGAGTCGACTTCTCGGCTATTCCGCTGCTTGGCAATCAAGCGCGGATAGCCAGTATCGCGCTGTGGTTCCTATTGCTCAGACTGAGCCCATGTGCGCGGCTAGATTAAAGAGCGTAAGGATAGATAAGTAACACTCCCCTTCCGTGTAAGGGACATTCAAGAACGCAATCAGAATCCTTATGGTGGCTGCTGCGGCCCATGGTTTGGTTCGGCTGCAGAGCATCCCACGCACTACAGGCAACCGCAGACACCTTAAGGGGGTCAGATATGCGTTTACTCAAAACTCTACTCGGTTCAACAGCATTGGCCGTGGGCCTGGCGATTGCGCCAGCCGCCAAGGCCCAGGTAGTGGTTGAAGTTGGAATTCAACCCGTCTGTTCTTACGGCTACTACGGCTATGCGCCCTACGCGTGCGCTCCTTACGGCTATTACGGGCCGGGATACTTCTACAACGGCATATTCCTGGGCATGGGCCCTTGGGGCGGCTGGGGCTATAGCCACGGCTGGGGCGGCCATCGATTTGTGAGCGAAGGCGGCGGAAGCTACCACGGTGGACCTGGCCGAGTTTCCTATCACGAAAACGGGGGACAGGCGCGCGGCGGGCAAGTCCGCGGCAACGCAGCTGTTTCACACGGCAGCGCAAGACCCAGCGCCGGCCGGACGAATGCTCGTCCCCAGGCTTCACATGCCAGCGCACCGCACGCATCCGCTGCCCGTAGCAGCGCTGGTGGACAACATGCCGCCGGCGGCGAGTCGCATGGCGAAAAACGCTAACTGCTAGCTGCTGAATAAAGCGGCAGGTTAAGCAACAAGCGGCGGAGCATACCAGCTCCGCCGTTTTGCTTTTTCGGGATTTGAGCGTTGAATACTCGCGATACGACCAGTCGATGCTCGCTCCGGACTCTCTCTGGCCGGATAAAAGCATCCTGGGATTGAGGTAATCAACTTTTTCACGAGTGGCGGCTACTCGCCAAAATGTTTTCGCATCCAAAACATAGACTTCGTCTTTAAGGAAGCTTATGCGCTCTATGTCACTTCCAAAACCACGGCAGTTGCGAATTCTGTCCATATCAGTGGCCGCATTACTTCCATTTACTGGATTGCTGTCAATCTCTCAAACTGCGACAGTATCCGGAATTCGGACGCAAACTACAGCACTCGGAACTCTGCCAAATCCGACTTTACCGGAAGTCCAGCCGCGCCTGGACATCGATCACGACCCAATTCCCTCACCCGACCCTGAAGTCGTTCCGCACCCGAGCACGGCGGCGCAATCCGCGACGGGAACGGATAACGGACTTCAGAAACGGCAGGACGGCACATACGTGCTGCACGCCGATGTGGATGAGGTTTTGCTTAATTGCACGGTTATTGACGAAAAAGGGCAAACAGTCAGCGATCTTCGGCAGAGCGATGTCAGGGTCTGGGAAGATGGAGTTGAACAGACAGTCAATTCGCTCCAACGTCAGGATCAGCCGGTGTCGATGGGGATTCTGGTGGATGATTCGGGATCGATGCTCGACAAGCGCTCGACAGTCAATAGCGCCGCGATGCGCCTGCTGAGAGCGTCCAATCCCCGGGATTCTGTCTTTATAGTGAACTTCGCTGATAAAGCCTATGTCGATCAGGGATTCACTTCCGACCTTGTTGCGTTGAATCGGGGATTGAACCGCACCGATCCCAAGGGCACGACCGCTATGTACGATGCGGTGGCAGCTTCGGCCGACGAGTTGTCGAAACACGCAACCCAACGCAAGCAGGCATTGCTGATTATTACGGACGGCGCAGACAACGCATCGGAGCTCAATCTGGAACAGACCATCCGCCGCGTGGCGAGTCTTGGCGGTCCGGTCGTCTACACCATCGGACTGTTGTTCGACGCTAACCGGGAAGAGGCGCAGCGGGCCAGGGCTTCTCTGGAGCGGCTGTCTGAGGAAACTGGCGGAGTGGCTTACTTTCCGGCCTCTTTAGAGGATGTGAATACCGTCGCAGGGCAAGTGGCTTACGACATTCGTAACCAATATATTGTTGCCTATCACTCAAACAAACCGGCAAATCTTGGTGGCTATCGTTCAGTGCGTGTCGAAGCCCATTCTCCCAAGCACGCCAGGCTCAGCGTGAGGACAAAGCGCGGCTATTTTGCCACACCTGCTCAGCCGGCGCGTACCGCATGGGCGAACCAATAAGCTCCAGAACCACCCTTACGGCAGCAGAGACGATTTGACTAAATTCCTTCCCGGCAGATCCTCGCTCGACGCCATACTGTGCATACCCAAGCCCAACATTCTGGACGTCGTATGCGTATCTCACCCAGGTTCCTGCTTTGTCTCCGTCTCCTCCTGGCCGGCTGTCATTCCGCTGCCGCTGCTTCGAATCCACTCATTGGCAGATGGATCTCAACTGTTCGGTCGGTGCCCGCCCGCAACAAGTCATCGTGTAGAACGTCTCCACCTTCGTTCAAGACGATAGGGTTCTCAGCGACTCCAAATACGCAATCTCCGGCGCCGTTGCGCAGTGCCGTTACTTCAAGCAATAGGCGGGTAATCTGGCTGTCGGGTCACTCCATCTGGTTTCAGCGGCAAATGAAAAGCCGAAGCAGATCGCTTCGGCTTTTGCTGTTTGGATTTATGGCTTAGGACTCAGTGCAGGTGGAAGTCCACGTCGATGATCATCTGCACAGCCACCGGATGGCCCTGATACATTGCCGGCCGGAACCTGTATTGCTTAACAGCCTGAACAGCCTTATCGTCCAGTCCCATGCCACTGTGACGAACGACATGGACATTTTGCGGATTTCCCTGCGGATCCACGATGAGCTGAAGAGATACCGTTCCCTGGAAGTTGGCGTTGCGCGCTTCCTCGGTAAATTCAGGATCGACAGAATGAATAACTATCGGCGCGCTAACGCCGCCGCCAACGCTCATCACGCCGCCGCCATATCCGCCACCGCTCCCTGGACCAGTTCCACTACCGTGACCCATGCCAATACCGCCGCCTGCGCCGTGACCGAACCCCGATCCGCTGCCACTGCCCTGCGAGGCCAAAACAACCTGCTGTGACTGCGGCACGCCAAAGTTCGGCTCATTTGAACTATCTGGCATCTTTACCTGCATGGTTGGCTCAACAGGAAGCACTGGGTGTTCGAGTCTGGCGATTTGCGGAGGAAGAGTTTGAACCCTCGCAATCTTGGGCAGGTGCCCTTTGGTAGGCTCTATCAATTTGTGCTCGCCGCCACCGCCGCCGCCGCCCTGAACTCTTGCCACCTGCATTACTGGCGGAGGAGGAGGGTCGTACAGAGTGAAGTTCAACGGCGTTACCGTCGTGTCATTCACGTGCACAACCGTCCGCTGCGACAACGCCACCAGGATTAATACCAGGGAGATTGCGACTATATGAACCGTAACTGAGACGATTTTGGAGGATGGATCACTCTTGAACTCGAGTGGGCTAATACCTCTCCACCAGATGAGATCCTGGCGCGCATTCCCTGCCAAAAGGGGCCGCGCGTTGATCGGCGCCACAGTGCCCCACTTCATTGAAGCGGTACCCTGCACGTCGTACGCGAGCGATGAACGGTTATAGAGTTCATTATTCTGCGGCTCCTCGCTGAATGCTGACGGGCCGCGGTGCAAGACGAACTTCGGATTATTTGCTCCAGGATTCCCCATATTGTTTTGCCGCAACTTTCAGCTGTCCGGCGCTCCTCTCGTTGTATTCCCCAAAGTTTCCGTTTTTGTCACAATCGTTTGATTGCATTCTGTTGACAAAGAGACGTCGTGAGATCGATCTACCAGATCCCTTTGTCGCTTCCAGTGAGTTTTTGTCCGAGCACAGCGGCTGTGGCAAGCCATGGCAACAAACCGAGTCTTGCACCATTGTGCAGTTCGCCTTTTTTTAATATGCCGGCCAATTGTGTCCGGTAAAGACCGACAGATTGGGGCATGATCGGGACACGTAAGAAGCTATTCCCGTAGTAGACTTTTTCACCGCCAAATCGGGCTGCGATCTTTACAAACTGTGGAAGTTCCGGCCCCCACCCGCGGTAGTTCTTGACGTAATCGGAGACGATCTTAAGATAAGCCGCAACGCCTTCCCAGATTCCGGCCTGTGTTGCCTGCACCCACAGTTCGTTATAGTCCACCAGGCCCGCGTCCATGACTTCCGCGCTATCAATCACATCGCTCAACCGGAAAAAGAAGTGTCGATACATTCGCTGGAGCGTTGAAATCATAAGACGGTCGGCAATCGATGCAACTCGAAATGTCTGATCTTGAATTTGTATCAACCTCGAACGCTCAATTAATGAGGAGGCAATCGCGGCTTGCTCGCCGGTCTGCCCGAGACGGCCTATGTGTATCTCAATTGCTTCCGGCAGCCCTGGGATCTGGAAATTCCATTTGTTAGCCAGCCGGTCTCCCCAGCTGCGCGGAGCAAGCGTGGCATGTAAGTTCTCTGTCATGAATTTGCAAATATCCCTGGGGTGCGAATCTGTAAACAAATCCAGATCGCTGCCCAGATCGGGCCAATGATCGAGCGATTTAATGACAATAACGCGATGACCACTGTCCTCGAGTGACTGACATACTTCATGCAAAAAGAGCGTGGCAGTGCGAACGCGCGAAAGTTCTGCATCGAGCGCTTCCCGCGCTTGCTTCACACGAACATCATTGCCGCACTCTTCAGCTTTTGAGTCGAGAAGAACATTCAGTCCGCGGACGATTACATGGTTTAGTTGAGCCATCTCAAGGAACGCACCGAATTCCTCACGACTCAAACCGAGTAGCTTTCGCTTGAGGTCAACTTCCGCGCCCGGGCGCGGTCTCAGCAGGAGCTGCGAGAGAGAATCCATAGATTCACGCATCGATAATTGTTTGCTCTGATTTGTCATGAACCTATTATTGGGCCTCTCTAATTGGGAGTCTGCGGCGATTGTTGAGAAGAAGGCTGCTGCGCAGGCGAAGAATCATTTGTGGTTGTGCCGCCGCGTGGTGTTAGTTCTATCGGCGCTTTTTGCTGGTGGCGTTGTTCGCTATATATCTCCAAGGCGCCATCCACCTTGCTATCGCTGTCCGCCGCCACAGAAAACAACTGCCTGCCTTCAGCGGCACGCCTGGTCGCCAATCCTACTCGAGCATTCGCATTTGATGCTTTAGCAGCTTTCTCATAAAAGAACTGGGCTGTCTCCAGATCGCCATCCATCTCTGCTACGTATCCCCGATTGTTCAATGAGAAGGCGCTGGACGGATCAGTGGCATAAGCCTGAAGAAAAGCCTTTTTTGCGGCGCCCCAGTCGTTCTGGTTCAATGCGGCCACCCCGTTCCGGTTAAACCAGGCCGCCTCAGAGTAATTAGGGTTTCTGCTTGCTATCAGGCGCTCAAGCCGCTTGGCACTTGCCGCGGCCATATTGCTTACCGTTTTTCCGCTCCACACGCTATCATTCGTAACAATCACAGCTTCTGAGGAATCCAGAGTAGCAACTTCGTTGTAGTATCGGAGCGCCGCTCGATAATCTCCAACTGCCTCACTTGCAACTCCAAGGTTGTTTAACGTGAAGGGATTCCGCGGATCGATAACCAACGCCTGCTTCAGCATTTCCACTGCTTCTTCTCCACGACGTTGAGAGAGAAGCCGGATCGCTTCCAAATTCAAGTGATTGACCCGCATGGGGCTATCCTTGAGTCCGTCGATCGCGGCTGTCATGGGCTTACCCTTAAGCTCGTCTACGCTGCTTCGATCGATGACTGCGTTGCAACCTTGTTCCGAGGCCAGTTCATAGAACCTTTGCGCGCGATCCAGCTGCCCCTGTAACTCCGCAATGTACCCCAGATTGTTCAATGTGAACGGGTCGCCCGGATCGTAGAGATACGCTTTCAGGAATAGAGCCTCAGCCTTGTCGAACTGACGCTTCTTAACCAAGTCCACGCCATCTCGATTTAATCGCTGCACCAGGCTTAGTCTTCCGTGCAAAGGAATTGTGATAGCAATCGTTCCCCGATCCCGGGCCATGCCAATTGAGCCAGCCGCTGCGATTGCGGCTGCAACAACCATTAGTCTAATGATCCCGTTGTTGGTCATGGACTCTCTTTTATGGGCGTGGAACACGCTTTAGATCAGTTGCCTAGCTATATTTGTCTATTGATCGTGCACTACATAGACATATGACACGTTACTGTTTTAGATGCGCATTTCCGAGGAGTGTTGCTCAAGCGGTAAATACCTGCCCGCCCGGGACCTGCTTTTGATGCTGAACGGTGTTCCGACGTTAAACACGGAAACCGAGGCTACCGGAAGCGCCTTCCGCGTCATCAAAATAACTGGCTGATTCCCGCCGGAGTTTTGATATGTCGAAGTTTGTTCTCATATTCATTCTGGGCGCTGCCGCTTTTGGACAAGCGCCCGCCCTTTCCTCGCAGTCTTCTTTCCGGCCAGTTATTGGCACAGAAGTTCGGCCTCCGGAACCAGGTGACATCCCTCGACTGCCACGGGGAAAGACAACCATTTTCGGCGGATCAATTCGGAACTTCGATCCCGTGCGCGATCAATTTACTTTGAGTGTCGTCGGGCAGCGATCGATGCGCATCCTCTTCGACGAGCGCACCCTGGTTTTTCGCGACGGGACAAAGATCCGACTGCGTGATCTTGGCCCTGAGCAGCACGCATCCATTGAGACGACACTGGACGGGGACAACGTTTTCGCCGTAAGCATCCACATCCTGTCTGAATATGGCGATGGCCAATATGAAGGAAGAGTGGTGAGCTATAACCCATCCACGGGCGTCTTACTCATCGACGCGAGCGCATCGCGCGAGCCTTTCAGGGCTATTGTTTCATCTAACACACAGTTTCTGCGCACAGGTCAGCACGACTTCGCTTCCATCGCATCCGGGCCGAGCGACCTCGAACCAGGTTCACTCGTTTCCATCAAGTTTCAGGCACGTACTCCCGGTCAAGCGGTCGCAAATACTATTACGGTACTGGCGATCCCAGGCAGTTCATTCTCATTCAGCGGCAACGTTGCTTCTATCGATCTCCACTCCGGATCGATGATGCTGACTGATCCGCGCGACCAGAAGAACTACCAGATACTTTTCAATCCTGTCCTCTTTCCAGAGGGACGTGCCCTTCGTCCGGGAAATCACGTCATAGTAACGGCGTCTTTTAACGGATCCGCCTTTGTGGCATCAGCAATCGCTGCAAATTGACCGCGCCAGCTTGGGAGCGGCCGGAGTCAATCCCAGATGAGCGCTTACTATGCGCGTACTCTTTGAAGCTTATTGGGGCGGGGACAGTTGATTGCGGCCGCTACTACATCTCACCGATGTCGGCGGTCTGCTGCGCGCCGCCGCTTTCCTGGCGATCTGCTGTTTGACTCGCAACCGAATCTGGCGGCCAGGACAATTCTCTCAAATCCGTTCGGTGCAATGTTCGTTTGCACCTCTGAAGCATGAACCACCGCAGACAATTGCCTACGACGTTGCCGATCATCATTTCAAGACCGGCTACGAAGTTCTGTTCAGCCATCGTGTATTCAAGCTCTTGTGACTGCAATATGGCTATCAGTTGCTCAGCGAGATCGACGGCATTGCCTGGCTTGTAGAAACGAACCGCCATGTCTTCATCGTCGACCATCGCCCGAAAGTCAGGTAGATCGGCGCAGACAATCGGCACGCCAAACTCACAAGCCTGGTGGGCTGGTCCGCTCGATCCTGTGGCTGAATCATACGGAATAGCAACAATCGATGTTGACCCGAATAGCTCCGGAATCTCTTCTTCCGGAATATATCCGCGGAACTCAATCGGCAAACCTGCAGGCTGAGCGTCGCGAATTGATTCCCAGTAACCCACCTTTGTGTGATGATTGGCGCCCCCGACAATTAGCCGCGCATTAGGAACCTTCTCAAGCACCATTGGAAACGCCTCCATCAATGTTTCAAGACGCTTGTACGTTCCCCAATGCCCAATAGCGAGAATCCGCTTGTCGGGGTTGCCGCGCTTTGTAAAATCAGGCGGGGTGGGGCTGGATCCGAAAGTTCCGTGCGTTGACAAAAGTACGTTCCGCGCAGAATATTTTGTCCTCAGCGTGCGATGGTAGCCGGAAATGAACACAGAGAGTGAGTTTGCCTTCAGTAGCGCCCTGGTTGAGACGTTTGCGCCAATGCGAAACAAGCGCTCGAACTTGACCCCTGCGGCGGAAAAGTCAACGTGCTCGAGAATGTGATGCAGCGTGATGTGCGTGTAGAATCCTGCAGCGCGTGTAAGAGCTGGGGCGGAGAGACCCGCAAACGCCGCAAAAGGCCTTTCCTGGGTAGCAAAGCTGGAATAGACGAGGTTGTACCAGACAACATCGGGCTTTAGCCTGCGTATCGTCTGCAACAGGCGAATCGGGGTGTCCACACTTCCAAACTTCCAGCAGCGAATCACGTTGAATCCCGGCAACTCCGGTTGTTGAGCCGCCGGCAGTGGATTACCGTCCTTATCAGTTGCAAAATCGTAGTTTGTCAACTCGTCCGCTAAAATCGTCAGCTCAACTTCAGGATTGGCCTGGAGTTCCCGAGCAATATAGTATGCGTACTCGTTCAACTGGCGACCACTAGGCGGAAACGTTGCAACTAAACAGATCTTCATTATGGCCTCTTTGTTTCAGAACACACTGATTTCTATATACGGTCTGAATTGCTCATTGTGTGTCGCACTGAAATTCATGAACATCTCCAGCTGAATGCCAGCTGCAAATCGTATCGGATACTTAAGATCGACAGGGCCAGACTCACCGCTGAACTTGCGCTGAAACGGTCTGGCGTAAGAGATGGCAACACTGTTCTGGACTGCGTCGTAAACGTGAAAGCCCCTGGTGCTTGAATAGGCAGACGACGCTTGTATACCCCAGTTTCGTTTCGGCGAGAAATCGATTGAGCCCGCTGGTCTTAGATTTTGTGCGATGCCTGAATTCGGGCCCACAGTACGCCAGGCGCGCAAATCTTCTGCAATGGCACGAATATTCAACCGATCTGAGAATCTGCGCTCAAGTCCGACATAAGATGCGGTTGTGTAATCCTCGAAACTGACTGGCGAAAACGTCTGATCGGTCATGCCCCATCCTGTAACCAGAGCGGCTTTTCCCCATGGACGCCCTATACGGAAGTCAAGCGCGCTCGTCAGTGTACGCGAATTGAGATTGCTCTCAGTAAATGGACCCGACTCATGGACCACGTATCCACTGAATGAGAGTGCATTGAAGAACGTGCTCGAAGATACATAAACAAAAGTGCGAAACAGATTCTGATTCATCTGGACGGGCGATTGAGTGTCGCGGCGTAATGTGCCCTGGATGCCCGCATTGAATACCACAACGTTGCTTCCCAAATGAGCCACGGGATTCACGCCGGTATTAAATACGTAGTCTGTGGTATTGCGATTCACAATCGAATTAGTCGCAGGTACCGAAATCTGGCCCTGTGCGTTACGAATCTGGAAGAATCCACCGATTGTTGGGAAACTCGCAAGGTGCAAATGATAAGCCTCAGTCGATTGCGTTTGAACAGAAGAGCGTGGCGGCGGCAGCAGCGAGGTATTGGTTCCCTGGACCGGTTGAGCAGCGTCCAGCTTCGAGTCCAGGACATAAACGGTCGAGTCCTCAAAGATGCCTTGCACTGAGAAATCGGCCAGCACGCTAACATTTGGTGTAACTCTCAAACCTTCGTCAGCTCCCGCCTGGAGCATGCTTTGCTCAATTGTCTGATCGTCGCCGGCGGCGTTCGATGCCTGCGCAAATTCATTTAACGCTTGGGCATTCTGGTGCTGCTGTCGATAAACATTGGCTTGGGCAAGCAGATACTGGTAATCCGACGCATTGTCGTTTGCGGTTCTGGCTGCGGAGAGTTCGGCTGCGGCCCTCGCGGTATTGCCCATTGCCAAATCGTTATTGGCGAGCCCTATGCGGACTTCCGCGTCCGGCGCGCCGGCCACTTTTGCGCGCTGAAGGTAGTCCTGCGAGAGTTCATACTCATGAGCCGAGCGAAACACGTCCGCTGCTGCAATAAACTGGCTACCAGTTGGCTGTTTGGCTTCCCCTGCGGCTGCTTCCATCCAGGCTAGCGCGATCTGCCTCTGCGCATCCTCCGGGTGATTCTCTTGCGCCATCAACTGGCCGATTGCTATGCGGACGGCTACACGTTCGTTACCCGCAGCGTCCAGCGCTTTCCGGTATTGTTCCATGGCGACTTTATCATCCCCGAGCAGGCTCAACGCTTGTCCAGCCGAAACAAGAATTCCGCTTTGCTCGTCAGGCGGAAGCGATTGCATGTGCTGCTCCGCCAACTGGACGTTTTGTAGGGTGCGTTCTTTCTCATCCAGATTTGCGTAAGACCGTGCAAGCAACACATACGTGTTGGCATTGTCTGGGGCAAGCTTTTGCGCAATGTTCAGTTCGTCGATCGCCTTCCGATATTGCCGCTCAACCAGAAGCGCATTACCAAGTCCGAGGTGCAGATCACCATCATCGGGAGTAAAGTTCAATGCCAATCGATACTCGACAACAGCCTTAACCATCATGTCTTGCCGGCTATAGGCGGTGGCGAGAATTACGTGCACATCTCGCGAATCACCCATTTCTTTCTCGGCCACGTTGGCTTCCTGTATTGCAATGTGCGGTTCGCCAAGATCCAGGCTTGAATAAGCCAGTCCAAGGTGTGCCTCTCCGTTATCAGGCTCCCTTGCAATGGCGGCCTTGAAGTCTTCTGATGCCTCTTGTGGTTCATGAAGATCGTTCAACATGTATCCGCGATTGACGTAGGCAGTGACGACGTTCGGATCTCTCTTTAGAGCCTCTGAAAAATCATCCCGTGCTTCTTCTTTCATGCCTTTGTGCTTGTGTACGTAGCCTTCCAGAAGTGGAATGTCGGCCTCTTTCGGCAGAACATCGAGGTATTTCCTCGTAAGGTCGAGCAACTGATCGTACTCTTCCATGTGCAGCAAATCGTATCCCAGATAGACCACAACATCGCGGTCGTTGGGAAGTACTTTAATCGCTTCTTCGCCCACGGCTGCAGATTCCTGATATTTGCCATCGAAGCTCAAATACCGTTCTTTCTCACGTAGAATCTGGGGTTCGTTCAGCATTGGATCGCTGACACGCTTCATCCATTGCCCTGCGAGCGGTATGTTATGCGCTTCAATTGCGGCGTTAATTCCTCCCGCAACAATCAGCGCGTTCTGCGGAGCAAGAGAATAACCCTTGCTGTAATTCTCCTGCGCTGAACTGAAATCACGCTCAGTTGTGTACAGGTCGCCCAGGGCGAGATAGGGGATGTAAAGGGACGGGCTGGTCTGTGCCAAATGGTCAAAATACTTCTTGGCGTCATCGTTGTTTCCAGCAGCACGCGACGCATAGCCGGCAGCAATGAGCGCAGATCTATTATTGGGATTGGCTGCGAGAACCGCCTTGAAAGCTGTGAGCGCATCCTGTATACGTCCCAACCTCATCAGGATGTCTCCCCGCAGTTGCAGGTCGTCAGGGTTTGCAGCATTAATGGCGAGTGCGGCGTCTATGTCGGTAAGTGCGCCGTCCGGGCTTCCGGCATTCAGCTTGATGGATGCACGTAGGCGGAGAAATTGCTCTGCCCCCGGTCCCGATCCATCGACCGCGCTGATTTCATTTTGAGCGGTTTCAAGTTCGCGTTTCGCGGCATCCTTATCTGAGGTCTGCTGATAGAGAGACATCAAGTCCATGTGCAACTGAATGCCGTAAAGTGGTCCTTCGGGAGGATTCTGCGGCAATCGATTCAACGCGGCATTGTATTCCTTGATAGCGTTGGAGTCATCATCCTGCAATTGCGCGATTTCTGCGCGAATGGCATGTAGCCGGTAGTTCTCGGCGTCAAGTCCCGCGGCACGCTTGAGAAATGGATCTGCGCCATCGACTGAACCCGCGGCGATCTGCGCCTGCGCCGCAGCAAGTTGCAGGCCGATATCTCCATGCACCGTGTTAGCGGCCTGTGCATACAGACGGGCTGAGTTTTTGGGGTCGCCGTTGAGCTGGTAGGTGTAAGCAAGCTCGGCAACCACATCCGGCCGGGGATTGCGGATGGCCTTAAGTGCGGTAATCGCCTCTCCAAATTGGCCCATCTCGCGGTACTGCCCTGCCATCGTTCTTTGAACGTCTGGATCATTGGGAGCTCGCCGCTCAGCCAATTGGATGTAGTGACTCGCTTGATCGGGCTGCTTGGTCTGCTGATAGCAAAGAGCCAGCAGAAGCTCGGCGCGCGCGTCCGGCCTGATTTTTTCCGCCCTTTCCAGCGTATCGATGGCATTCGCGTAGTCCTTCGACCGAAGGTAAATATTTCCGAGCAGTACCAAGTCGTCTCTGCGCCCAGGGTTAGACATGGTCACCTGCTTTAAAATCCGCTCCGCATCGGCGCTGCGCCCCATAACAATCTCGGATTGGGCAAGACCCGATAGTCCTTCGAGTGAACCGGGGCTGAGTTTAAGGCCGCGGTTGTAAGCATCAACTGACTGCTGGTATTTCAAGTCGAGCCGCGCAGCGTAACCCAGCAGGAACCACAACTGAGGATCGTTTGGCGCTGCCTGTGCTGCGCGCTGCGCATAGTCGTAGGCCTGGGCATGATCGCCATGCTGAATAGCCAACTGCGCAGCTCGCGCCAGTCGCGCATTCTGAATATTCGATCCCCAGCCAAGTTGCTGATCGGCCGGCTGAGTCTTACCGGTCCCGGCTTGAGGAGCCTTACTGTTGTCCTGGCCGAGCTGATAGGTCTGCGCATGCGCAACGCATATTAAAGCGCCGCACACAGACAACAACAGCGACTGCATCAATCGACGTACAGCTTTCAAAGGAGTTTCACCGATTCGGAAAGTTCAAGCACTCCTTGAGATGCCCAAAACGCTGTTGATGTTGGCTATATCAAAACAATCTAGCGGTTTGACACAAAAGCCTTTGAGCTTGCCCGAAAGCAAGGATCTCAGGCAACCATAGGGCATTTTTATCAATCGTAAAGGAGAGCTAGTTCAATATTTTTTGATCTTGTGATTGCCATAGGTTTCATGCTGCACAAGTTCGATGCTTTCCCATCGTTGACAACAAGGCCAATTACTGCTAATCGGTGTGTTCGCGTATTGTCCTGCGGAATTAACAACATCAGAAATTAGAGGTGTTTTTGTGGGTCAATCAAGATCGCCTGAATCTTCACAACAGCCCATACCTTTTGCTTATCTTCTGCTCGCGGCAGTCGCAGTTCATCTACCTTTGCTGCTGATGAAATTGCCTCTAAAGTCTTACGATACGAACTTCCATATCTTCTTTGCCTCACATTACCTTCACCATTGGTTTGATCCGTGGAACGCAAAATGGTACGCCGGCTTTTCGCAAATGACGTATCCTCCCCTTCCGCAACAGTGGACAGCACTGCTTTCGCCACTCTTTGGCTTGGATCTGGCATACATGGCGGTTCAATTTGTCGCCATTCTGCTGCTTGTCGTGGGAGTGTACCGGTTCTCACTCTTATGGGTCAGTCCCCGCGCCGCGTCGATCGCCGCGCTGGCAGCAGTGTTTCTTGGCTCTGAAAGCTTTCTCGTTTACTCGGCAGGTCAGCTTGGCACCACTTTCGCCGCGCCGCTTTATCTGAACGCGCTTCCGTTCTTGTATGTCTGGATCAGGCGCGGTAGCTGGCCCTCATTTTTCAAGGCGACTGCGCTGTTTACTGCTGCCGCAGCCGCCCATCATGCCACTTTGCTTTTCGGATCGATCCTCTTTGCTGTACCCGTCCTGGTGCTTGCCTTTGTTGATCGCCAAGACGGCGAGAGGCCCTCGCTCCAAGCCTTCAGTGCTCGTACGATCACCATTACATTAATCGTCGGCGGAGCCATTGCAGTCGTATTACTCCCCTTTTGGATTGCGCTCATTCACTATCCTGTGACCCAGACGCCGATTCCGCATCCCAGCCGCGCAAACTTCATCCTCAGTCCGCAGTGGGGCCTCAATTACTTTGTAGTTCCCTATGGCGCTCTGATTCTCGCGCTCCCGTTCATCTTCGTTCGCGGCGCGATGAATGCGCGTCTCCGTCCCCTGCTCTTTGGATTCTGGCTGGCATTCCTGCTTGGCCTGGGTGGAACCACCCCAGTCGGCCATTTTCTGCTCGGGCGAGCTTTCAACGTTCTAACCATGGAGCGCTTCACCTATTGGGCCACACTGCTTGCCCTGCCCTTTGTTGGGCTCCTTACCGAGGAACTGGTTGACAGATTTCATTCACGCGCGGCAATCAGCCTTGCAATTCTGGCGGCGATCACGTGCGCGTTGGCCGTGGCGTGGTCGACTTATCGCCCCGCCGATGCTGAGGACTTCAAGGTGGATTCGGTTGCGGCATGGCTCAACCGCGACGGTCACGATCAATACAGATACGTCACTCTTGGCTTCGGCAACAAACTCTCGCGCCTCGCAATAATGACCGATGCCGGCACCGTTGATGGCGAATGGAATTCAGGGCGCATGCTGCCGGAACTGACCCGCTACGGCGGTGGCGCGCTCACCAGTGCAAAGTATTTTGGCACTGCGGGTCTTGACTCGCTTCGTGCGATGCTCGCGGATGCCGATCAATACGGTTTGAAATGGATATTTGTCAAGGACCGGTATTACGACCCGCTGCTTTCGTTTGCAGGCTGGCGTCCAGTGGACAGTCTTGAAGACAACACAATCATTGTGTGGAGCAAAGACGGGGTGGCGCCGGCGACGCCGGTCAATGCACCGCAAATTCCTCCACGCTGGCAGGGACTCATGTGGGGAATTCTCCCGGTGGGCAGCAGCATACTTGCAATCCTAGTGCTTTTGATTCCAGAGAAAAAGAGGGTTCGAGTCCCCGTCGAGCATCCCGTCTCCGCCGGTGAATCTTTCGTACCCGGGAGGCTGGCGTCATGAACAAAGGTGGACTACTCGCTGCATTCTTAATGGCCGTTACCATAGCGTTGGTAATTGTCGGAACCGTTTGGCCGGTTCCCTCCGCGCTTGCCTACGCGGGTGGTCAGCATGTGTTCCAGTCTTCCGCAACTCCAGAAGATGCGGTCAATAGTCTGGGGCAGGCAATACAGGCAAGAGCTTGGGAAAAGGCGTATTCCAGCCTTGCAAACAAAGCTCAATTTACCGAGCCGCAGTTCGAGCGTGATCTTAATGGTTATTATCCGAGCCTGCTCACGTACGCAACGCTCGATCACTTCGACGTCCGGCCGTTACATTCTTCTGCCAGCGATGCTGATATGCAGATCACGCTGTATTGGTCTACCGTCGTTGGGGTTGCGCCCGTGAGCCGAGACCTTCACGTAACTAAGAATGGCGATCAATGGCAGGTCGCGTGGCCCGTAGAGAAACAACCCGTCGTCCCGCCACAGGTCATTCCCGTTAATTATCTGCGCTGGGATGTTATATACCCCGGCGCCGGAGACGATTGGGGCATGCAGGATGTTGAAGCGCCGCATGTCCGCATCGTGGATATGCACCCGGTGCAGCGCGCCGAGGGTGTAGTGATCATGGGTGAACTGCTTAATGAAGACGTGGTGCCGGCATACGTCTCGGTATCGGCAACGCTACTCGGGAAGAATCAGTCTCCAGTCGCAACGGAGAGCAGCTTCGATAAAATCTCCCATCTCCTGCTTCCAAAGCAAGTGACACCGTTCCTGATTCGGTTTCCTGATCGGACTCTCGCCGGAGTCACCGGTGTTCGCATGACGCCATTCTCGACACTGATTTCAGCCTCAGCCGATCCTGTCATCGAAATTGACAACGAGCACCTCAACCCGGCGCCAGATGCATCTCTCACTGGCCAGTTGATTAACCAGAGTGGACAGATCGCAAATGTTGCGCACGTGATTGGAACTTTCTACGACAAGAGTGGGCAAGTCGTGTGGGTAGCCGACCGCTACGTCGACACTGCGCTACTTCCTCAGACTCCGGTTCAGTTCAGTATTCATATTCCTGAAGATCTCGCTCGCACAATCAGCAGCCAGCGCACCACCATTGCCACTTACAGTGAGGGAGGCGCGCTGTGAAGCGGCGATTCGCATCACTTGTCGCCACTCTGTTTTTGGCAGCGCCGTGCCTTGTAGCGCAGGACGAAGCCCTCCGGATTCCCAAATCGATCGCGGCCGGCGACAGCTTTTCGATCCAAACAACCGGCAGCGGGAAGGCGGCTTTATACATCGTTGGACCGGATCAGGTTTTGAAGCGCGACGTCGATCGGGGACAATCGATATCTTTTGCCCCAGGCACTCTTCACAACGCGGGACACTACCTGGTCATTCTCAAAACTGAGAGCTCAAGCGACACATCCGAATTCGACGTCCAGCCGGCGAGCGCGCCCTCTGAATTGAGTTTTCTTGCTAGGCCATCCCGTCTGCCCGTCGGACTTCACGACGGTATAACCGGGGCGGTCTACGTCTTTGACGCCTACAAAAATCTAATCACAGCTCCCAGGTCAGTCTCTTTCGAACTATCCAACCCATCCGGCGTCACCCAAACCCATGTGGTGCAAACACATAATGGCGCCGCCGTCGCAGCTATGGACTCCACTCAGCAGCAAGGCTCAGACAAGTTCACTGCGCGCGTAGGCGATATCACCAGTAGACGCATTGTAGGTCAAGTTCCAGGCGATCCATGTGGAATCAAAATGTCTGCTAAGCCCTCCGGCCAGCAAATAGAGCTTGAAACTGAACCGTTGCGCGATTGCAGTGGCAATGCGGTACCGGACGGGACCATTGTGACCTTTACTGAGACTTACGCAGGCGCACAGACTACCGCTGATGTGCCTCTCAAGCGCGGTATAGCACAGGTCGCCATGCCGGCCCACAATGGCGCCATGCTGTCTGCCGCCAGCGGAGTAGTGCTTGGAAATCAGATTCGCTGGGAGACACATTAATGTTGAAGCCATTGAAACGATTACTTCCGGCGCTCTCCATACTAGCGTTTGCATCCTCAAATCATGCAGCCACTTCAGCCGACGTGCGCATCGAACCATCAGCAGCCCAACAAGGGCCTCGCATGCTAACTGAGCAAACCGCTTCAGCCGTAATCAGGGATTACTTGCAGTCTTGGCAGGGTTTAAGTGCAGCGCTTGAACAAAATCGGGCCGATTTGCTGAACACGGATTTTTCAGGGGAAGCGCGTGAAAAGCTTGGCGAGACCATACAGGAACAGGCTGCGGCGGGCCTGAGCACACAATATCGAGACGGTGCTCATGATATCCAAATAGTTTTCTCCTCACCGGAGGGATTGTCGATTCAACTAACTGATACAGTAGCGTACGACCTGCAGGTTCTGGATCATGGCAAGTCGATTTCGAGCAAGCACATAACTACTCGTTACATCGTGGTATTAACTCCAGCGGAAGCACGATGGAAGGTGCGCGTCTTCCAGGCGATCAACTAGATACACCATTGTCGCTTTGGTGCCGGCCAGACCGGATTAAACTACTAACGCAAGAACAACAGACACAAAATACAGACCCTCGAGTAAGTAAGAGTCGTCGCATAAATTATTTGCATAGGAGCATACAATGATCTCGGTAGTTGTCCCCATATATAACGAAGAAGAACTCGTAGTGAGGTTTCACGAGGCCGTCGCCAACTCCATGCAAGGCGTTGTCGACGATTGGGAAGTTGTTTACGTAAATGACGGCTCGAAGGATTCATCTCTCGAGCTGCTTAAAAGCCTTCAATGCCAGGATCCACACGTTGTTGTAGTAGATCTCTCTCGCAATTGGGGGCACATGGGCGCCATTTCAGCGGGCCTTCAAACAGCCCAGGGCGATGCTGTGATCTTGATGGACGGGGACTTTCAAGACCCCCCCGAGGTGCTTCCGCAATTCATTGATGAGTGGCGCAAGGGAGCCGAGGTCGTAATCGGCGTGCGTCGCAGTCGGCAAGAGAGCCGCAAGCTTCTCGCTTTTCTATTCCCCCTCTTCTATCGCGTTCTGGGAATGCTTTCTGATTATCCAATTCCGCTTAACGCTGGGATTTTTGGCCTGATGGATCGCAAAGCTGTTGATTCATTGAACGCTCTGCGAGAGAGGAATCGTTACCTCCCTGGACTGCGGGCGTGGGTCGGCTACAGCAATTCCATCGTCTACTACGATCGGCAAGATCGCCTGGCCGGCGACGGCAAGCTGTCGTTCATCAGCCGCATCAAGTACGCCATGGACGCAATTACCAGCTTCAGTTACAAGCCCCTTCGGCTGAGCTTCGCACTGTCTTGTTTCTCCAGTGGCCTGGCATTGCTGCTGTTTGTAGCGATGCTCGTTTCATCCAGCCCAGTGGCAGCTACCGGGCTCGGCGTGGCCAGCGCAGTGTTCTTCGTCGGCAGCTTGCTGATGCTGTCATTAGGATTGCTGGGCGAGTATGTGGGCCGAGTCTACGATGAAGTTCGTGCCCGGCCAGTCTCTCTTATCAGCGAGGTTCACCGCGCTGAAGTTTCGCTCGCAACTCAGGTTGGCTATATTGCGGTTCAGAATGGCAGCGGAAGCTTCGCGGTTCCGATCCAAATGCAGAGCAAGTCAAGCGCAAACAGAGCTGCCTAGTTAACCAACGCTGCAAGGAAAAAGAACGTCCTTCGCCCTCAAGCGAAGGACGTTCTTTTATTTGGGAGCGCCGGAACCGCTGCAAGTCGGAATGCCCGGTTCTATTGCAGTTCCCTCTTCGTAATCATTCCATGTCTCGATCATGAGAAACGGAATCGGCTGATCGGGCGGAAACTCCTTACGCCAGAAGTTGTACGTGTCACTATACGTTTGACCGCAGCGGCTGGAGATATGGCGATTAAGCCCCCAGGCCGCCTTACTGTCATTGAATTCAGCCCATGCGCCTCCAACGATGATCTTGTCAGAGTTCTTTGAACGCAAGGTCTCATAGAAATTGTTTAGATACTGCTCGCCCCAGTTGCTGCCATCCGCCGCCCAGCCCTTGTCCCCGGGTTCGACCCAAGCGTAGAAACCATCAAATGCTTCAGAATTCTGACCAGGCAGGTTCTCGTAAATCAGCCAGGGCTTCGGATCCCATTGATCAACTACTGCGCGTACCTTGCCCCAGTCGGTATGTTTCGCAGTGGGGAAAATGAAAATTACGGGGCGGCCTTGATAAGTCAGGTAGGCCTCGTGACCAGGCGATTTGGCTGATAGATAAGTATCGTGAAACATTGTAAAATCCGCGATCGCTTCGTCAGTTGCCCCGTCATCCTGAGACGTCTCGTCGTACATCATCGCGACTTTAAACGAGTTCTTCTGAGCCGCTGCCTGCATCAAAGAGTAGCTGCGATCGATGAAAGGTTCGCGATCGCCATACCAGTCAACGACGAACGCGGAGATACCCATCGCCTGCGCCTTATGAATCTGCCGGTTGATTACCGCAGGGTCATGTGATGAATAGTCGATTGAGATGTGCCGCGGATGACCAAACCACGCCTCGTAAAGAGCAATCACTTCAGGCGCGTTACCTGTCGCGCGGTATTTAAGGGGTGAAAGCTGTGCCGAGTCGTGCCCGGGACAGCCGCTGAGTACAAACGGAACAATAAGGCTGACAACACATAATCGATTGAGCATAACTGAAAAGGTTAGAAGCCTGACGCAATATTCAGGTTGTCACGCGTGTCATTAGAGACAGAAAACAGCGGCGCCTCCGTGAGCCTCTTGTCCGAGCAGCCACAATGTCGATTTCCGCATCGAAACATATGTAGCCATCTTAATGATGAGACACGCTTAAACCTTTGTCTCGAACCCTCGAACCGGAGCATAAGTGAGTGGTTAATACCCCACCAGCGCATTCCAAAACCCTGCAACAGAGAATCCTCTCTGGAAGCGTCATCCTGCTCTCGGGTTCAGGTCTTACTACCGCAATCAACCTGGCATACAACGTCGTAATCGCACGTTGCCTGGGTCCTCAGGGCTACGGCCAGGCAACCGCGGTATATACCCTACTTATCCTCCTCTCCGCGATCACGCTCTCGTTTCAAATTGTCTCTTCGAAAGTGGTGGCTCAACAAGCCTCGGTCGAAGCCAAAGCTGCCGTTGATCGCGACCTGCATCGCAGCGCCTGGGGGTGCGGGCTTCTGGCCGCTGCCGTTATCTTCCTCTTCCGCGACGCCATTGCGGCCTATTTGCAGTTGCCGGATACGCTACTGGTTGCACTGCTCGCAATAGGCACTGCTTTCTATGTCCCACTCGGCAGCCGGCGCGGATACATGCAGGGAACCTACGGATTCTATCGGCTGGCTTTGAACCTTGCGATCGAAGGTGCAGTGCGGCTCGGGGGATCATGCCTTTTGATCCAGCTTGGGTATGGCGTTCGCGGTGTAGTGGCGGCAAATACCGCCGCGATTGCAGTAGCCTATTTTGTCATTGCGCCTGCTCCCAGAACTCGTATTGAAAACCCCCTGAATCTACTCAGTGCCGTGCGCGAAATATTTCAAGCCGTGGTTTTCTTTTCCGGACAAGTACTCATAAACAATTCTGACATCGTTCTGGTAAAGCACTTCTTTCCATCGGAGATAGCCGGCATCTATGCAGCCGTAGCGATGGTTGGTCGAGTCATATTTTCATTCTCTTCAGCCGTGGTGAATACTACGTTTCCCCTTGTGGCCGGAACTCATCACGAAGAACGAAAAGACTTAAGGGTTATTGCAACTTCTCTGGTGCTGGTGCTGTTTATTGGTTTCGGATTGGCCCTGAGCCTTTTCTTCGCCCCAACCTGGCTGTGGACTACTCTATTTGGATCCGGATTCAAGATTGCCGGAGCCTATAACATCTCAACGCTTCTGGCGCTCTACGCCCTCACTACTGTGATTTATTCGCTTAGCGTTGTTATTGTGACCTTTGAAATGTCGTACAAGATTGCGAATTCAAGCTGGGTGCAACTCGGTTTCAGCGTCGCACTGATCGCAGGGATATGCCGTTATCATGCGTCGCTACCTCAAGTCATCATGGTCCAGCTGGTGCTGATGATCGTCCTCTTTATCTTTGTTGCAATTCCATTTCTCATCAGCTCTCTTACAGACCCCAAGGAAATGTCTATTCCGGGCACATATCGGCCGATCCGGCTTATAAGGCGTGTCACTGAAGATGAGGTCGTTGCAGAATTCCTGAAGAGCGATTTTCATTCTCCTGCTTTTCGCGAATACGAAGCGCTACGCAATCTGGTAGTGACTCCTAATTTTGATGACGCCAGTGAAAATGCAAAGCGTCGGGCTCTGTTGTTCATTCGACACTTGTCGTTGTGGAAAGAGCTGCCGCCTAACACAGACTGGTATGAAGTAGAACTCACCCATGACGATTTAATAAATATCAGAGCTTTTCCTCGCGCACAGTGGAGGAGACCAGCTCACGGTAATTTTTCGATTACCAGAATCGTTGATGGTATAAAAAGTCGTCAAGACTCGCTTGACGACCAGTCTCTGGCCAAGATCAACGACATCAGCGACGGATTTGCGAAAGAGACATCCAGCTTCGGCTCTCTGATTCTTATCGGGCTCAACGAATACGAGCCCCTCACAGTTCTCGATGGAAACCATCGCCTGGTTGCCGCAATGCTCGGGGCTCTGGAAGACGTACAGAGGCTCCGTTTCATGTGTGGGCTTTCGCCTCGCATGATGGAGTGCTGTTGGTACAACACAACGCCTGGAACACTTTTCAGATATGGAAAGAACATACTGTTGAACATGATTCGCAAACCTGAAGACGAGCTTGCACGTCTTCTTCAAGACGTCTCGTAGCACGACATTCGAATTTCACCATAGGACACTGCATAATGCTTCGAGAACGAGTAGTAGTCGTAAGACACATTCCGGAGACCTTTACTAGAAGGGGGCTTATTGCCCTTTTCAAGGAGCTAAAGGGCTGTCTCGACGT
>Ga0206872_10100_pt1 | contig 26384 bp, 14 predicted proteins | sample Alteio_BWOrgCont_34_FD_152906 | JGI IMG/M metagenome (GOLD analysis project Ga0206872, IMG submission 152906) | Enriched cells from forest soil in Barre Woods Harvard Forest LTER site, Petersham, Massachusetts, United States -... | ecosystem: Environmental > Terrestrial > Soil > Temperate forest >... | reverse complement strand
TGGCTGGTGGCAACCATGGCGCCGTCGACGGTGAGCAGGCCATTCGCCACGGTTGCCGCGCCCCCCGTACCCAGCAAACTGGCAGTCCACCCGACCGGGAGGCTGGTTCCGGAGAAGTCGCCCGCCAGGGCTGGAGCAAGGATCACCTCACCGCCATTGGCTTGTGACACGTAAGTTGCCGAGCCGGGGGTTCCTGCCGCGAATGCACTGGTAGAGGCAACCGTTAACGTCGCCAAGCCTGTCGTAAACGATTGCGTGACCATGTTACCTAGCGGATTCCCACTGCTGTCCGTGATGGTACCCGAGATAACCAGCGAGTATTGCAAGTTGCTGAGCAACAGTCCTGTCGGTTGGAGGCTGGCGGTTGAGCCGGAAAGGGTAACCGTTGCGGGAATGGGCGTGGTGCTGCCGGGGGCGAACAATTGGATCGTGGAGCCGTTAACGGTAGCGGCGTTTAAGAGCTCGCTAAATGAAACCAATAGAGGGGCAGTCGGATCCACACCGGTTGCCCCGGCCGCCGGAGTCGTGCTTATGATCTTGGGTGGCGTGGTATTTGGCGCGGTGGTGTACTGGATCGTGATATTTTCCAGCGTGGGGGTTTGGGTAGGCTGCGAAGTCGTTAGAACAGCTTCATATTGCAGGTAGCGGGAGCTGCCGCCGATGGCACCCCCAGAGCTTGACACGGGGATAAAGCTCGTCCAGGAGCCGTCCGGAGTGGGTGTGTTGCCCATCCGGAAGAACATTGTCAGGCTGGTGGAGGCCGGCACGATGCTGGTCCACTGCAGCGAATTCCAGGTTACCGGAGCGCTAGCGTCGAAGATCCGCGATAAGAATGTTCCGCTTGGAGCCAGAGGTGCTAGTCCGACCCAATCCACGGTCACTGTTCCTCCGCCAACGGTGTTGTCGTCAATCACCGGGCGCATATTTGTCGTGATGGCAATGGAACTCGATGCGACCACGTTGCCGTCAATTGAGTACGTCACACCGCTGGCTGTCCAGTCAATGCGGAACAGATGGGGTGCATTGAGCCAACTACCGGGGATGACCGTGTTAACCGATGAGGTGCCATTGTTGGTACGCGCGTAAAGAGCGCCGCCAGTGCTGGTGCTGAAGATAGCCCAGGGAGAGGAGTTCAAGTCGTTGCCCAGGCCCACGTGCTGGAAGGGGTCGCCGGTAAAGGTAGCGACGAATTCCAGCGTCTGGCCGGGCGTGTAAAATGTGTTGGGTGCAACCAGCGAGCCGTCCACGGTTAGCATTCCGTTGACCACCGTGGCTGAGCCACCCGTGCCCAGGGGTGTCGCCGTCCACCCGGAGGGAAGGCTGGTTCCGGAGAATGCGGTTAGGGTGGTGGGTGCCAGCGTCACGCCACTCGGTGCGATGAGCGTGCCGTTGCCGGTTGTCCCTGTGCTGAAATTAGCTGTCGTCGCATCAGACAATGTGCTGTAAGCCGGGGTGGCAAAAGACCAGGTGGCATTACTTCCCAACGTGTTCCCGCCGGCATCCGTAACAGTGCCCAGGACAGTCACCGTGTAGCTCGTATTGGCGGCCAATAGAATGGTCGGCTGTAGGACGGCCGTTGACCCTCCGGGATAGGAAAGTGTCGCCGCAATGGGCGTTGTAGAGCCTGTAGCCTCGAGGTAGAAAGTACTACTGGTGATGCTGGCCAAATTCATCAAGTCGTCAAATTCCACCTCGATAGGAGGATTAAAACCTACGGCGGTGGTACCCGGCCCAGGGCTTTCGGTAACGATGACTGGCGGTTGGGTGTTGGCGCCGCTCTGATAGGTGATCGCGACACTCGCCAAGGACGGTGTCTGGTCCGCATCCGTCGTATTCAGGACCGCTTGATACTGCAAGTACCGCGAATAGGCACCGATCCTCGAGCCGAAGTTGGCCAATGGAATGAAGCTCGTCCAGGTATTGTCGGGCGTGGGCGTGTTGCCCATCCGCACGTACAGCGTCAGGCTCGTGTTGGTGGGCACGGTGCTGTTGTAGTTCAGGGTGTTCCACGTCACCTGTGTGCCGGCATCGAAAACCTGAGAGGTGTAGGTTCCAGTGGCCGAGTAAGGCGCAACGCGCATCCAATTGACTGCAAGGGTCGGCCCCAAGGATATGGTGTTGGTTCCGTCGTCCGTCGTAATGGTAACAACGCTGTTTCCGGAGCCCACCTGGCTGACGCTGGCCACCAGGTTCATCCCCGTCGAGATCGTAACGGGCTGGGAGTTAAGCAGCGTCCCATCAACCCAGTAATTGATGCTAGTCGCGTTCCAGTCGATGCGGAACACGTGGGGAGAGCCGGTTAAATCGCCGCCTTCCAGCAGAGCGTCGGTGGCCTGACCGTTGATGTCTGACTCTGCATATAGGGCATCCCCACTGGGGCCCGTGTTGAAGATGGCGTACGGTCCATTGATTAAGCTCCCGGCGAAGCCGGCGATCTGATAGGACTGCCCTCCAAAATTAGCCATGAATTGCAGAGACTCGCCGGGACCGTAGTTGGTGGTGCTCTGGGCAATGGCCCCGTTGACGGTCAAAGCCCCGTTGGCTACGGTTGCCGAGCCACCGGATGCATATGGAGTGCTCGTCCATCCCGTTGGCAGAGAAGTGCCGCTAAACTCAAAGTCGCTGACGGCCGGCAAGATTATGCCGGACTCAGAATCGGTCGTGTTAGCCAAAGTTCCGCTTGCGAAACCAGAGCCGGAGGTGAAGAATGCTGGGGCGATGAAACTCGCAGGAGTTGTCGGGGCCGTTGCGGTGTTGCCATGGCTGTCGATCGAAACGACCTGGTAGTAATAGGTAGTGTTGGGCGTCAAACCGGTCAGCGTCAGACTGTGAGCGGTGGTTGCCGTCGCATTGGAGACGCTGAGGTTCAGATTCTGGGGAGAAGTGCCGTAGTTGACTATCGAAGTTGCGGCCTTGTCCGTGATCCAGGAAATCGTAGCTGATTGGTTGCTCACGACGGTTGACGTAACACTGGCAATCTGCGGCGGGGTTGTGCTCTCGTTCTTGACAACGATGGAGATTTGGTCGGAAGGCGTCTCCAGATAAAGGCTGTCGTTATCGGCGCGAGTTTCGATAGTAAAGGTGCCCGCCGACGCGGGGGTCCACGAGTAACTCCAATTGCTCCAGCTGTTCCCACCTTCGCCGGTCGGATCCGCCGGATGCCACGTCAGGCCTCCATCGACCGAAATCTCGACTCCTGCGACCCTCCCGCCACCGGCGTCCGCGGCGGTTCCGCTTAGCTGATATGTGGCGCCCGTTTGCACAAAGGGGAAGCCGAAATCGGCGTTGATGGTCGAGACGGGAGGGGTATGGTCGATCTGCGCGGCCGTTGGCCCGGGGACCAATCCGGACTGCAACGTGGCAGGTTGCACGCCCATCATAGAGAACAGGTTGACAGTGGCTTGTTGAATGGCGGGCACCACCGCGGAAGGCCCGTCATCATGAACACTGCTAAGACCCCACGACCACTGTACCGTGCCCGCCCCGAACACCAGTGCCCCGCTGCTGGTGCGGAACAAGGTTTGGCTATTGGTCACTACCTCGGAGCCAAAAGTAATGCCGGCAGCGTCCAATGCCACCTGAGGAGCATCCTGCGTGGTCGCGGACAAGTCGATGAGGCCTGCCGGGCGGAAGCCGTTGTCGGCATCGACATCGTATTCATAGCCAACTTCAAAGTCACCAAGGGTCGCAACCCCCCCGAGGGTCAACTGCGAAACTGAGGTGTTGGCCCAGAACAGATCCTGGCTATCGACGAACGGAACCGAGAGGGGGCCGCCCAGGTCATTGGGACCGCGATTGACAATGAAGAGGGTGCCCGTAACGGCGTTACCGGGAAGGTAGCCGCCGTTCCCCGCACCAGCCGGGTCCATCCAGGTGCCTGTCCACTGCCCTCCGCCTCCTGGCAAGGTAGCGGGGTCGGGTACAACGTCTGATCCGTTGTTTGCAAAATAGAAGCTCTCTTTGTAGCAAATCAAAGTGCGGTTAGGCGTGTTGGAGCCATCGATACTGGGAGCCCAACGCGTTTCCCAGTACATTTCATTACCGCTGAAAAAGGCAGTATTGACGCCGGCGTTCTGAGCAGCCTGTATCGCGGCTACTTCCGGTGCCGCCCAGTACTCGTCATGACCACAATCCATGACGATCTTGTGATTCAGAAGCAAATTAGGCTGCTCAACCAAATCGGGGTGGGCCAGGTACGAGACGTCGTAGCCGTTTTGCTCCATCCACATGATCATGGGCAATTCGGCATGCAACGGGGAGTCGTAGGTTCCAAACCCCCCCGGGATCTCCTGATCCGTGAAAGGCCGGTTGTAGCTAACGGCGTAGTTGTAGCCGCTGGCGTATGTCGCACTGAAGCCCGCGCTCCCTACATACAGGCTGCCGACCCCATATTCGTTGTAGGCCTCCCAAGTCTCGTCCGAAGTTAGGTAGGCGATGTCGGAGTGGCTGGCATCATTGCGCACGACAAACGGGATCATGCTGTCGTCCGTGACACCGTCCTTTCGTATTAGGTCGGCAAAATAAAGCCCAGAAACGGCAGTGGTTGGTATGTTCCACGACGCCGACACGTTCCAGGTCCCGTAGTCGTTCAACTCCGTGCTGGCTTGGAAGACAGGATCGGGTTGGTCCTGGGCGGTCGGCAGAACGATGTTCTCGGTGGCGACCAAACGAGCGCCAGTTCCTCCGTAATACCCGATGCGATAAATGTTAATGACGTAATTGGTCGAGGGGGTGTTGATCTTGAATTGGGCTGTCTGCCCGACATTGTAGCTGATGCTCGTGGTATAGCCGTCGATGGTGTCATTAAGTGGAGCGCCGATATCCCAAACATTCTGCGGCGTTCCGGCCAACTGGTTTTCAGCTACCACAGGATTCGCAGCGGTAGTCGACAATGAGCCTGACTGTGTGGTGTACAAAAACGTATAGTTTGCCGGCAGGGGGTCCTGTCCCTGCGCGTTAGCGAGGCCGCCTGAGCCGCCGGGAATCGAAAGGGTGTAGCTAGTACCATAGTTTAGGGGGGAAGTCGGCGTGAGTGTGACCGTGGTGGTGCTCGGATTGTACGTTACTTGCACGGCAGACACTTGCTGCCCGGTGCTGTTGAGCAGCTGAACGGTATTCGAATTCACCGTGCTGGCGTTCAGGCTGGTGCTAAAAGCGATCGTAATCGGATCCGTCACGCCGACGCCGGCCGTGACCGCGGTTAGCACCGTGCGAACCTCCAACTCCTCCAACCTCAACCGGACCAAAGGACGGGAGGCAGGCGAGTTCTTGCCACTGCGATTGCGACGCCGATACTTGCCAAAACTCATGGGTGACCTTTCGGTTCGGACTTCTCTAAGGCAGGAGGGCAGTCACTTTAGCGCCATGGAAGGAGCAGCAGGGGACGGCCTGCGCGAGATCGCCTTTCCCCGGCTAGGTGCCCAAAACACTCTGAAGGCAGTTTTGAAGTTGATACTTCACAGCAAGAGCGATGCCAAGACAGGCACCGGATGCATGTCAATCGACCTTTGTTCATGGCAGGACTCATCTTCCGCCGCGTTTTTTTGCGTTTGTGGCCTGTTTGACAAGAACTGGCCCAGAACGGGCGCTGGGGGTGGGGTTGCCTGGGGTTTACATAAAGGGCTGAATGGTGATGCTGGGAGTTTACATCACCCAGCGGTGCCTCAGAGCAACAAGATGGGCTTCAGGCGTCGTACGTGCAGCCCCGCGCCACAACCAAAACAGCGTGTTTGCTACGCTCCAATCTTCGGGGTGGAGGCCGGCACGGATCCGGAGTCTTGGGCCACTACGGCGGCATTCCTGTACCGCACAATTCGGGCCGGAACGCCCAAGGCGATGGCATAGTCCGGGATGGGGCTGCACACAACTGCACCGGCCCCGATCACACAGTGCTTTCCGACATCCGCGAGCACTACAGCGCGGTCCCCAATCCATGCATCCTGCCCGATTGTGACGCGGGGCCACTTCCCCGGCTGTTCCCTGACCGGGATGTCGAGTCGCTCGATTCCATGTTGAGCGCCGCCGTTCATCACCGACACGTGCGAGCCGATCAGGACATCATCTTCCAAAATCACGTCCCCCAGGACACAGTAGAGGCCCACATAGACACTTTTCCCGACCTCGGCCGTGGGGTGGGAGAAAACCGTTCCGAAACTAAGGCAAACGTCAACGGCACAGCGGGGAAACACGCATCGGTAGAATGCCCGCCGCAAGTAAACGCCGCACAGGCCGGGGATGAGACTAAATGCCTGGGACCAGCCGGCAAACGCCCGCTGCCGGCCAATCGCCAGGCTGCCGGCCCAAAAAACCAGAAGGCAGGGTAAAACCAAGATCAGCGCCAAAGCATTTACGGCGGTTTTGAGCAACGATTTCATGAGCACACCGACTCGGTGGAAAGACGCTTGTTTGACGGCAGCGGGTCCTGGCGGAAGAGGAGTGCGGCCTGCTTGCTTAGGACGTCCCAGTCAAATCGTTCCAAAACCCACTGACGCGCCCGTTCCCCCATGTGTCGCCGGAGGCTTTCGTCAGCGAGCAGGTCGGCGACCAAGGCAGCCAGTTCATTGGGACCGTCGCAGCAAACGACACGGCCGGTGTCCGGAATGCTCATCGTCTCCGCCGTACCACCGGACGCCCCCGCCACTACGGGCTTGCCACAGGCCTGGGCCTCCAGCAGCACCATCCCGAACCCCTCGATGTCCTTGCCTACCTGGCGATTAGGCAGGACAAATAGGTCGCACTGTTGGTAGCACTGCGCCAACGTCTCATCGTCCGGCTCCCCGACGAACTGCACGTGCTTCTCCAGCGATTCTTGCTTTACCAATTGCTCCAGGGAAGCCCGCTCTTCTCCGTCCCCGACGATCGCGTACAGGATATCAGGCACCGACTTGCGGACGGCGTGCAAGGCCTCGATCATCCGATCTTGGCCTTTTCGCTTTTGAAGTCGACCGACTGTCAAGACTACCGTGCGGCTATCCCACCCCAGTCTTGCACGCACAATCGCGTTGCGGTCGGCCGGCGTGAAGCGGCGAATGTCAACTCCCGGATGCAAGAGCCGAACACGTTGCTCGGGAAGGCCCCACTCTCCTTGCAATATACGCATCGTATTCATGCTGTTGGGAATGGTGAAATCGGCTGCTCCAAGCACTTGCCGCACAAGCCAAGTCAATTCCCGGCTCTCGGAGGCGGCGTTCACGTCCTCGCCGTGGACATAGCAAATGTAGGGAACCCCGGTCCACCACTTCAGCGCCAAAGCCATGACGCCTTCCGGCAGGCAGCGTCCGCAGTGGATGTGACGCACTTCGTGCTTGCGGAGAATGGGCGCCAGGCGCCGCAGCGTCCGCCAGTAGCCCTTCAAGCCCTGCCAGCTGCGCAGTCCCCAGGCGGACATCGCCAGGGGCAACCGCACCACTCGCAGGTCGTGCGATTGGTCGAACTGCTCGTGACCGGGGTGCTCTCCTGCCGCGATGACGAAATCCACACGCGGCAGGCGGGAATAAATCTCCCAGAACCAACGGCCGCTGCCACCTTTCTTCGGAGGGAATACTTCGCTTATAAGTAGACTAGTCACGTTTTCTGGCTCCGCATCCGAAGGCCCTGGAGTTCACGGTCATCGTTGTCGGGGTCGGCTGGCATCCCACGGCCAATGCACAGGCTGCCAGGGCAGCGAAAACAACAAACGCAGGAAGAGCACTGCGCTGCCAATGGTTCCGGTTTCCTTTCATCAATCACCTTCCTTTGCTTCACAGCGTGGAGTCAGCCTCTTCCGTTCGTCGATCTCGTCGGCCCAAGGTGTCATGCAGCCCTGAACCCCTGCAAAAGTTCGGCAACCCGCTTGCAATAGGCGTCCAGCGTGTACTCACCCAGAACGACTGCCAACGCCTTGTCAACGACTCGCTGCCGCAGTCCGGGGTTCTGCAGCAGGAGCGCAATACGGTCGGCATAGCCGCTGGCGTCCGTCGCTGGGATCAGGAAACCTGTCTCACCATCGATAATGACTTCAGGGATTCCGGCCGTCGGGGCGGCAAGGACAGGCACTTTGCTGGCCTGCGCCTCAACGATGGAGAGCGGTAGCCCTTCATGGGTCGACGGCAGCAAAAGAAAGTCGGCAGCCCGCAGTAAATCGGGACCGTCTCGTCGGAAACCAAGGAACCGAACCAGGCCGCCGACACCCAATTCGGCGACCAGGGATCGCAATTGCTGGCCGTATTCTTTGCGACCATCGCGTTCAATGCCAGCGAGCCAGCATTCTACCGCCATGCCGCGGGCTTTCAGTTCAGCGACTGCCCTCAGCGCAGTTACGTGTCCTTTGTGGGGTGCGAGGTTTGCCAGCATCAAAACCAGTGGGCGATCTTTAGGCGCGCCGACCATGGTTTTGGCTCCCGCAGCGTCTCCAGGGAAGAAACGCGCGGTATCGACCCCATTCGGAGCAGCAGCAATTCGCAACTCCTGTCCTCGTTCGCCCAGTGCAAGGCGAAGGGGAGCGTCCATGAAGCGGGCGCAAGGCAGGATCAGATCGGGCGGATCACGGAATGCCCAGCGAATCTCTTCCGGTTCGGGTTCGATATGAACGGAAACAGCAGTCCGCAGTCGTGTCAAGCGCAGGATCGGGCGCAATATGCGGTAAACCACCGGCGAATGGACGTGCGCCCACCCATGGTGTAAAAGAAGCCCAGGTACCATCCGCATGCAGCCGAGAGCATGCGCCAAGTTTCCCTTCTTCATCGAGTCCAGGTCGTAGCTCTGCCAAGGCAACCCCTCTTGCTCGGCTGCTCGCGCCGCCGGACCCTCGCCAGGTGCCCACACATGGGGTGTTTCGCCCTGCTCAAACATCCACTTCGCCAACCTGAGGGCTATTAAAGCCGCCCCTCCAAGCTCCCGCGACACAAGGAAGGAGTGATAGTGCATACACGCCGGACCATCCATTTGGGCTCCGTTTTTTCGCTCACAGCCGATGCACTCACTCGGCGCTCGCGTGCCAGCGCGAGCGGAGCAGAAAACGACCCCAATCGGGGTTGGGCAGCCGGCCGTTACCGTAGAAGTCAGCCGGGACCACGTCGAACCACACTGCCTGATCCACCACGTCGGTCCAAACTGCATGCCGCGGGCCGGCATTCAATGTTAAACAGTACCTGCCCGGCGTTAGAGGCAACTGGTCAAGCCGGCAAACCACGCGGCGACAGCCTTGTTCGATCGGCGGCGAAGTATCGGTCAGATAGGTGGCGGCGGTCAAGAGGCGAGTGCCCAGAGTGTCGTCGAAACCAACTGCGAAATGCGGCTGGGAGGTCGAGCAAGCCGGGTGGATGCCAAGCTCTACCACAATGGCCTCCCCGCACATAATCTGGTCGGTTGCTTGCCCTGAACTGTTAAGAAGCCGGACCGATCCCAAGACCGGCTTACAACCGGGGCGGCGATGGGGGTGATCCGTGAGGTCGACCTCGCTCCCGGTTTGGGCGCTGCAGTTGCCGTTGTAAATTGCAACACCCGACTGACAGTCACCGACGAACGCCAATTGCCCGCGGTCCAGAACAGCAACCTTGCGACACAGATGCATGATCGTCGCCATATTGTGACTGACGAAGAGCACGGTACGGCCCGTGCGGCTGACCTCACTCATCTTGCCGAGGCACTTTTTTTGAAAGGCGGCGTCGCCGACGGCCAGCACTTCGTCCACGATCAGGATTTCGGGGTTCATATGGGAGGCGACGGCAAACGCCAGCTTTACGAACATGCCGCTGGAATAGCGCTTGACCGGCGTGTCGAGAAACTGCTCGACCTCCGCGAATGCCACGATCTCGTCGAAACTTTTCGCGATCTCCTTGCGCGACATGCCGAGAATCGCACCATTCAGGTAAATGTTCTCGCGACCGCTGAGTTCGTGATGAAAGCCGGTGCCCACCTCGAGTAGGCTGCCGACCCGGCCACGCAGCGTCACCCGGCCGGAGGTCGGTTCGGTGATTCGGCTAAGGACCTTTAACAAGGTCGATTTACCGGCCCCGTTGCGGCCGATAATGCCAATGACTTCGCCGGGCTGGATCTCAAAGGACACATCCTTGAGCGCCCACAACGCGGTGCTTTTGGCATGCTTCTGGAGCGCCTTGCGTGAACGCAGCCGCCGCCAGATGGCGGCTGGGGCCTCGGCCAGTGTTTCCCGGACCGTTCGGTACTCGCCATTGACGGTGCCACTGAGGTGGTACAGTTTTGAGAGACCGTCAATGGAGATCGCAGCTTTCATGTGTAGGCTTTTCTTGAAGTAAAAACTCTATTCGCCGTTTCGCTTGTTGTGATGTCGCCTGTTAGAGCGAAATTGCCCACTGCAACTTGCGTCACTGGACGATTTGAACCGGAGCGGAGCGCCGCTGGAATTGGGCCACGATGGGGCGGACCATGGACCAAACCCGTTTGCCGAATCGGCGTTTCCAGCAGAAGCGGTACCACTCGGGTCGGGAAGTAATTTGGGGATCGACTTCCAGCGCGAAGTTAATGAGCGTTTGACAATGTGCTGTGTCGCCGCGGTCGAAAGCCGTGCTCGCAGCCCAAAAGGCCTCTGTGCCAAGAGCGCGCATAGCCATAATGTTTAGGTGTTCGCGGTTTTTGACCAGATCCCCGCAGCGACGGAAGAACCCGTCGAATGCAGCTTTCCGTTGAGTCATGTCGCCGAGAACCCCTGCAGTGAAATCGATTTGCATATTCTGGCCGTGCATCCGTTTGAACGCCTGGTTTGCGTCCAAAATGGCGACGGAAGAACGGACGGCAAAGCGTAGCCAGAGGTCCATGTCGGCAGTATGTGGCAGCTCCGCGCAGTAGCCGCCGACCTCGGCCAACAACCGTGTACGCACAATCGCGGTCGGCGTGTTAACGGGATTGCTGCCGCTGGCACACAGGGTTGCCACAAACGACTCCCCATCCGCAATGCGGTAGTGGCAGACGTCCCCGCTTGAATGGTCATCCGGGAGGGTCGCATTGGTGTTAAATAGAATTTGGCGACCGTAGAGCAGACCGACATCAGGGTAAGAATCGAACGTCCGCGCCGCTCGTGCCAGGGCTCCTGGTGTCAACAAGTCGTCTGCCGACAACAGCAGTGTGTAGTCGCCAGTGGCCCAAGCCAACCCCTCGTTGTAGGTGGCAATGTGACGTTGGTTGACGGCATGGCGGCGGAACTCCACCCGCCCGTCCTCAGCCGCCAACTTGGCGCCAACCTCCGGTGTATTGTCAGGTGACGCGTCATCAATCACCAGCACTCGGACATCCACGCCCTCTTGCGACAGCACACTTTCGACGCAGCCGCACAGGTAGCGTGCGTAGTTGTAGCAAGGGATAATCACCGAGACAGAGCTCATGTTAACCTCGTTCGGAAGACCTTGCTGGGCACGCAACGTTGCCGTTTTGGGTTTGACTCACGACCCTTGCTCGTGCCCAGCGAACCGGCGAATCCGGGCCCTGTTGCCGCTTAACTCGACCACTCCCACCTGCTTGGCGGGGCTACCGGCGATGTAGCTAAATGAGGCGAACGCGCCTTCCACGTAACTGCCGGCGGCGACAAAGCAGTGGTCGCCCAGGACCGTACCGGGTGCAATGATGGACTGCGGCGCAATGAAACAACAGTTGCCAATGGTGGTCGCCTTGGTAAACAAAGGCGCTTTGTGGCCTGTCAAAGCCCTCTCGATGCTGTTGTGGGTGTACAGGTGCGATCCCGCTCCGATGTCGACATAATCGCCGATCATGAGCGGCGCCTGGCTGGCGTCCAGGATCGTGTACGGCCCGACCCAGCACTGCCTGCCAAGTTTGACGTCACCAAGGATCAGGCACTCATCGTAAACGGAAGTCCCCTCCCCAAAGCCGTAGTCCTTCGCCAGATCCCAGCGATCGTAAAGCAGGCTGCCCATGGGCACATGGCGGTTGTACTTTGCCCGGAGCCGCTTCCGAAGCCCGATGAGCAGTTTCTTGAGCTGGACGAATTCCGGCTCCTGCAAGACCGCATCCCAATCCGCGCTCGGGTCCAGTTCCTCGTTACGAAATAACCGTGCGGCAGGCCGGGTGGAGCCGATTTTCTTCCGTTCGAGAATCTTCTCGATGTCCTCGCCCCGCACCACGGCTAACCCGGCGTAGTCTTGCAGCGAAAGACCATGCCCTTCTATCAAACCCCGAGCCTTCTTGGTCACGACCTGGTCCTGGACCAGCGTCTCGGCGACCGAGGCGTCCAAACGACCTGCCGTGAGTTGGGGCCGCTGCCGGGTAGGGGCGACAACGGCCAGTGCCGAGCCAACGGGCACCTCCGCTCCTTCTGTCACCAACGGAAAAAAGTAACCGTCGGACGGGGCGTCCACGTCAAAAGTGGATTTCGCGGTCTCCAGGGTGACGACGGCCTGTTTCTCCCGAACCTGCACTCCGTCCCCCACGAGCCATTTCAAGACCCTGACTACATCGTCGTTGACGCCTTCGCGCGGGGCAACGAGGACGGCATAGTCCTTTGCCTCGGTCATCTTTGCCCTCGCTCCCGCAGCAAGGCGGTCAAGGCCTCAACGACCGAGGCAGCAGAGGGCAGCATTTTTTCCTCGAGATGCCGTACCGCGGGGATGGGAACCGGTTGCACGCCAACGGCCCGCGAGGCGAACCCTTCCGAACATCTCTGAGCGACAGCCGCAATCACGGTCGAGCCGACGCTGTATTCCGGGACGTTTTCCTCCACCACCACCAGCCGCCGCGTCCGCCGGACCGACTGGAGGATAGGCGCGATGTCCAGGGGCCACAGTTGAGTCAGCACGAAATAGTCGAAGGACGTCTCTTCTTCCGCCAGTAGCTGCTTCATGGCCGCCTCGGTCACGCCTGTCATGCCGCCGTACGTCACCACCGTCACGTCCGCGTTTCGGTTGCCGCGCGGACGGTATTGCAGAGCAGAGAAGCCGGGCGCATTCGTGTCGGGCACGATGGCCAGATCGACCGGCGGCTCTACCAATGGCCGCAGCGCATAGAGGAGTTTGTTTTCAACGAACACTTTGGGACCGTCGTCGTGCAGGACTGCATGTGTCAGCAAGCGTGCCGGATCATGGCGCTGGGAAAGAGCGAGTACACGCAATCCCGGGATGCCGCAGAAAAGCCGCTCCAGGCTTTGACTGTGCGTGGGACCATAGCCGCGCCCTGCGCCCGAGACGATGCGGACCGTCAAGGGGCACCGAACTTGGCCGCCGTACATGTAGTAAAACTTGGCCGCGAAATTGATGAGCTGATCCGCGATGAGGGTGGCGAAGTCTGCGAACATGATCTCGGCGACGGGGCGCAGCCCTGCGAGGGCCATTCCGTTGGAAACGCCCACGATCCCGGCCTCGGCGATCGGGGTGGAAAGCACCTGTTGGGGAAACTTGGTGGAAAGTCCTCGACTGACTTTAAAGGCGCCGCCGTAGGGATCAAGGAGGTCTTCCCCTATCAGCACGACCTCGGGATGCTCGGCCATCATGTCGTGGAAGGCACGATTCAACTCCTCCGCGACCCTGCCATACTCCTTGGCGGGCCCCGCATCGGAATGGAAGTAGGCAGCGGGTAACACCGCACTGGCACCGGGCAACACGTCGTTATCGGTTTCCGCAAGCAATGGCCGATTGGAAACTTCCTCAACCACATGATCTGCGGCCGTTTCCGCAGCCCGTTGTGCGGACTTGGCACTCTCCTCCCGCGCCACGATCTGGGTGAGGGGATCGTCCTGCCAAAGCTGGGCGACGAGTTCGGCGGAGCGGTTGTCATCTCCTTTGCTGTGCGCCATCAAACGGCGCGTTTCCACAACCTGCAGAAATGGCGTTCCGCCACGCACCTTTTCCACCACGCGTCCGAGGTGTTCGTAAAGTGCTGACGGATTCTCGTCTTTCTTCCAATCGACCTCCAGGCCGAACCCGGCCGCTCGCTGGAGAATGTTGCCGGGCGTTGTCCGTCGTACATCCGTGGACTGCGCCCAGCCATTGGCTTCCAGCAAGAACAGCACCGGGGCACGTAGCCAGGCGGCAAAGGTAAAGGCTTCGTAGAGCGTCCCTTCGCCCAGGGTTCCGTCCCCGATTTGGGCGACCGCGATCCGTCGCCCACCCTGACAGCGCATGGCCCAGGCATAACCCACCGCGATCGGCGCACTTCCGCCTTGGATGCCAGCGGAGAAGAAGCGCTTGTAGAGTAGGTTTTGCGTGCCGCCTCGCCCCAGGCAAAGGGCACCTTGCCGGCCCATCATTTCCGCCAACAACCGATCCGGCGGCCCGCCGTGGGCCAGGTAGTGGCCGTGCCCACGGTGTGTTGCAAAGAACGCGTCGCTCCCGGGACGCAAATGCGGGTGCAGCGCTGCCGCGCAAAACTCCTGACCAATGCAGGTGTGTACCGTACCCGACAAACCGCCGCCCTTGAACAATTCCAGGAGCTTTGTTTCAAAAGCCCGGATCTCCAGGGCGGTCTCCGTCGCGGCGAACAAATCGCTCGCCGGCGAATCGGGCACCGAGTTTGTGGAGGCTAGTTGAACCAACACGATGTCACTCGTTGAAGCGGCGGCGCGGGCCGCCCAGGGGTTGTTTCAGGTGTTGCATTGCCGGGCCCGCGTGAACAGGCCCGAATGTACCGAACAATTGCAAATGGGCCTGGTGTCGGTTGGAGCGTCTTATGAGCCCAGCGCGTCAACGACCCGCGCAAAATCGTCGTGCGTCATTCCGGGAAAGAGCGGCAAAAGGATCACGGAGTCGCGAGCCGCCTCCGAGCAAGGCAGCCCCTTCGGGCACGACCCAACATACGGAGCCTCCTGGTGAGCATTCATGATGCCGCGCCGGGTATTGATGCCAAGATCGAGCATTTTTTGCATCAATTCATTTCGGCTAAGTGGGTACGCGCGCGTCACCAATACAGCATAGCTTTGGTAATTGGGGCGCACGTCTTTCGGCACATACGGCGGCTCCAAACCAGGGATCTCGCAAATGGCCTGCGTGTATGCCTCGGCCATTTCGATGCGCTCTTCCAGCAAGCCCGGTAATCGCTTCAGCTGAACCCGACCCACGGCCGCCTGGATGTCCGTCATCCGGTAGTTGAATCCCACGACGGGATATTCTTCGAAAATGACGGTATTGGCCTTGTGACGTACCTGGTCGGACACGCTCATGCCGTGTTGTCGAAGCAACCGGAACTGCCGATCCAATTCGGCGTCGCGGGTCGTCAGCATGCCGCCATCGCCCGTCGTCAGAAGCTTGCGTGGGTGAAAGGAAAAGCAGGCGACGGTACCGCGCGGGCGACCAACATGCTCCCACGCTCCGCCAACGCTTAACTCACTGCCAATTGCACATGCGGCGTCTTCAACGACAGGCAGACCATGTCGCTCGGCAACCGCCAGGATTGCGGACATGTCGCATGGAAGTCCAATCTGGTGGACCGGCACAATGGCCTTGGTTTTCGGCGTTATTGCTTCCTCGAGCCGGGAAGGATCCATGTTGTAAGTTCGCGGATCAATGTCCACGAACACCGGCGTTGCCCCACAGTAGCGGACCGCGTTGGCGGTCGCGATAAAGGAGTGGCTAACCGTAACTACCTCATCGCCCAAACCGACACCAAGCACGTGAAGGGCGAGATGCAGTGCAGTGGTACAGCTGGACACCGCACATGAATGAGGCGCGCCAACGTAAGCCGCGAACTCCTCTTCGAAGGCGGCAACCTGAGGGCCCTGCGTGACCCAACCGGAGAGGATGGCCTCGCGCGCAGCAGCCGCCTCCGCTTCGCCCAGTGATGGCTTGGCGATCGGGATCATTGAACGTTTTGCTGTCGAAAGAGTCGCACTCATTTGGCTACGGTCTCCTTTCCGGCAGACAACGACGCTCGCCAGGACGCCAAATTGCGGAGGCCTTCTTCCAAGCCCGTTTGGGTGGTGAAGCCCAACTCCTCCCGCGCCCGCGTCGTGTCAGCCAGGCGTCGCGGCACGGGGTTGACCTTTCGCGGCGGGTGAAACTCAGGCGCGAGGTGGTGCGCGCCCGTCACCTGCTGGATCGATTGCCAGAGCTCCAGCAGCGACGTTTCTCGCCCACTTGCGACGTTATAAACGTCATCCGCCCGCGCGGACTGGGCAGCCAGGACGTTGGCCCGCGCGACGTCGCCGACGTAGACGAAGTCCATGGTAGCCGAACCATCGCCATGGATTTGGGGTCGCTGGCCCCGATCAGCACAATCCAACCATCGGATGAAGACTTCAGTGTAGGCGCCCGTCACGTCCATGCGTGGACCGTACACATTGAAATAACGGAGTCCGACGCTCGACAGGCCATACATCTCATTGAAGGATCGAGCGATGCCTTCACTCATTTGCTTGGCGGCCCCATAAAGTGTGCGGTTGTTGTAAGGGTGATGCCGCTCATCCGTGGGGAAGACATCCGCAGCTCCATAGACTGACGCGGAGGAAGCGTAGACCACCTTCTGCACCCGAGCCTCGACCGCAGCCTCGAACACGTTGAACGTGCCATTTACCAGCACTTCCATACACTCGCGCGGGCGCTCGGCGCAAAGTGTGATGCGAATCGCGGCTTGGTGGAAGACATAATCGCATCCGGACATGGCTCGCTGCACGGCATCCCGGTCCCGAACGTCACCCTCGATGAAGGTAATCGTCCGGCGCGCCGACGCGTTGGCCAGGTTTTCCCGTCGGCCGCGGACCAGGTTGTCCAGGACGCGGATTTCGCCTGCGCCGACGTCGATCAGCCGGTCAATAATGTGCGAGCCGATTAATCCCGCGCCGCCGGTTACCAGGACCGTCGCGCCTTCAAGTGATCGCGTCATTTCCACTCCATTTCACGAAAGCACTCATTGATCTGCTCGACCACTCGCTCTTGCTGCACTGGCGTCATCTCGGGGAAGAGGGGTAGCGTCAGACATTCGCGGCCGATCTGCTCGGCCACCGGGAAATCTCCTTCGCGATACCCCAGATGTTGATAGGCCTTTTGCAGGTGCAGCGGAATCGGGTAGTGCAAGCCGGTGTGTACGCCGCGTGCCTGCAGAGCTCGCTGCAGCCGGTCGCGCTCCTGGTGCAGGATCACAAATAGGTGCCAAACGTGCCGACGCCCCGGAGCTTCGGCCGGCAGATCCAGCGCCAGGCCTTCCAACATTTCCAGATAGCGGTCGGCCAAGGCACGCCGGGTGTTCGTCCACGTTTCGAGATACTTCAACTTTACGCCCAGCACCGCGCCTTGCAGCGCGTCCATGCGATAGTTGAACCCGATCTCGTTGTGGTGGTAGCGCTTTTCTTGTGCATGGTCCCGCAGGGCCTTGAGGCGGGCGGCAATACCGTCGTCGTCGGTCACGATGGCTCCAGCCTCTCCATAGGCACCAAGATTCTTGCCAGGATAAAAACTAAAGCAGCCGCACTGTCCGAGTGTGCCGCCCTTCCGCCCCTGGTATGCAGAGCCGTGCGCCTGGGCGGCGTCTTCAATGACCGGGATGCCGTGACGGCGACCAATCTCCAGGAGCGGCCCGAGGTCCGCCGGTTGGCCATACAAATGAACGGGCAAAATCGCTTTGGTGCGCGGCGTTATACGTGCCTCTACCAGAGCCGGATCCATGGTGTAGGTCGTCGGATCGACGTCGACGTAGACCGGCGTGGCGCCGGCGTAACTGATGGCCCAGGACGTGGCGATGAAGGTCATGGGGACGGTAAGGACTTCGTCCCCGGGCCCGACTCCCGCGCACAAAAGTGCGAGGTGCAGCGCCGATGTGCCAGAGTTGACGCCAATGCAGTGGCGAGCGCCGAGGTAAGCCGCGAAATCCTTTTCGAAGGCGGCGACCTTTGGACCCAGGACGTAGGTCGTGCTATCCAGAACCTCTTGGACGGCTTGAGCTATCTCGTCCTGCAGGATCACATACTGCGCCTTCAAGTCCAATACGGGCACGCTTGGCGCCGCTGTTGGAGCAATTGTTTGGGCTTCAGCTACTTTGAGCATTCTCGTCTCCTGAAACACTTCGCATTCGAAGGAACCGGGCTGGGTTGCCCGCCACTACCGCCGCGGGACCCACGTCCCGAGTTACCACTGCGCCGGCTCCGACCAGGGCACCGGCCCCCACGGTCACGCCAGCCATGATCACGGCTCCGCTGCCGATCGAGGCTCCCCGACAGATTCGCGTCGGGACGACCTGCCAGTCCGCCTCCGTCTGCGGTTGACCTTCCGCAGTGGCCCGAGGGTCGCGGTCGTTGATAAAGACCACCCCGTGCCCAACAAAAACTTCGTCTTCGATCGTGACACCTTCGCAGATGAAGGTGTGGCTGGAAATCTTGCAGCGAGCCCCGATGGCTGCGTTTTTTTGGATCTCGACAAAGGCACCGACGCGCGAGTCGTCGCCGATCCGGCAGCCGTACAGATTTACGAAGCAATGGATACTGACATTCTTACCCAGTTGCACGTTCGGCGCTATACGGAGGAAGTTGCTCGGGTCGGACCGTTCGTGCATTCTGGCCTCCATTGGAATAAGACCCGTTGGAGAGTGCAATCCTGCCGCCCTGGGCTTTGATGCTGCGGGTGGCGGCCTCCAACAAACGAACGACGCGCACACCCAGTGCTCCGTCGCTGAGTGGCTTTTTGTCCTGCTGGATGCACTCCGCAAAATGCCGGGCAACCTCCTGCAAAGGCTCCCCGGCCGGGATGTGAGGTGACCACACGTCGCCGCTGCGGTAGCTGACCAAAAGCCGATGCCGCTCTTCAGCGTTTTCACCAACATCAATGCCACGGTCGTATACTTTGACCGGTTCGGTCGTGTTCAGTTCGTTGAAGATTAGGCTCTTTTTCGAGCCGGCGAAGATCATTTGTCGAACCTTCACCGGAGACAACCAGTTTACATGGAAGTTGGCCATCATGCGATCGCCAAAATCCACATTGACGTAAGCGACGTCCTCGATATTGGAGTCCGCGTGGGCACACCCCCATGCGGAGATGCTGCGGGCCTCGCTCCGGACCACGTGGTCGACAATGGACAAATCATGGGGCGCCAGGTCCCAGATAACATTGACGTCCCGCTGGAACAGGCCGAGGTTGATGCGAATGCTGTCCACGTAGTAGAGGTCGCCCAGTTCGCCTGAGTCGACAATCTCCTTGATGCGCCGGACCGGGTTGCTGAACAAGTAAGTATGGTCCACCATCAGAACCCGGCCGAGGCGCTCTGCCATGGCGACAAGTTCTTGGCCTTCGCGGGCATTGGCGGTCAGGGGTTTTTCCACGAGGACATGACGGCCGGCCTCCAGGCATCGCTTCGCCAGGGCGAAGTGGGTACTCACGGGAGTGGCAATTGCTACCGCCTGAAGTGGCAGCTCCAGGAACTCATCCAGCGAACTGACCAGCTTAAGGTAGGGGTGGGAGCGGCCGATCGCTTCCAGCCGAGCGGGACTGGCATCATAAACCGCTGTCACCTCGGTCAGCGGGCAACCGGAAAAATTGCGGATGAGGTTAGGGCCCCAGTAACCACAGCCAATGATGCCGACCGGAATGCGGGTCATGAGCTACACGCCTTCATAAGTACTAGGGATCAAGGCTATAACAACGTGCCGAGCCATTTTCCCATGCACGCGAGTCAGGGAGTCGTGGCCGCACCGAATCTCGTCAAATGATGTCTGCGAATCCACGCTCGACGCGCCGGAAGTAAAGACACCCCGTGACGAACAAAACCAGCGTCACCACGGAGGAAACGGTCAAGGCGTACCAGTCGAACTCGCCCCCGAGTACGGCGACTCGGAAGTTCGCGATCAAACCATAAGCCGGATTGAGCGGCAGCAGGGGCCGCCAGCGCTGGCCGATGTCGTCGGCATGCAGGTAGATCGTCGGAGTGGCGAACATCCACAGCTGGACCATGAAGGGTACCACATAGCGGAAGTCCCGGTAAGCCACGGTCAATGCCGATAACAGGATTCCAATGCCAAGCGCGGCTATCACTAACCCCACTGTCAGCAATGGCAACAGCATAATGCCCAAGCCAGGTACGAAACCCCACTCGCCAGTTGCCATGAAATAGAGCATCAACCCCACCAACATTACAAACGCCACGACGAAATCCACAAGCCCCGCTCCCACCGCTCCCATCGGAATGATGAGGCGAGGGAAAAATATCTTGGTAACCAAATTCTGGTTTCCGACGACACTCTGACTAGCGGCAGTGATGGCGTTTGAGAAGAAGAACCAGGGAATCAGCCCGGCAAAGACGAACAGGGGGTAGGGAACCGGTGTTTTGACCTCACCCATCCGGGTGAAGAACAGGCTAAAAACAATCATGGTGGCCAGCGGCTGAAGCACCGCCCATGAAGCTCCCAGCACCGTCTGCTTGTAGCGTACCTTCACGTCGCGCCACGTCAGAAAGTAGAGCAGTTCGCGGTAGCGAAACAGCTCGCCCACGTCGAGAAGGTGCCACCCTGGCCTTCGTTCAATAATGGTGACGGGGAGGTCGTCCAACCCATCAGCGGCAGGCACTTCGGCTGACAGCGGCGGCGAAAGAGGCTGATTCTGCGACATGATCTCGGCCGTGGTAACAACGGTTGCTTCCATTTACGCCCCGTTCCTAAATCGCGCGTAGTCTCTTCCCATTGCGTCGCTATTTTAGCGTCGATCAGGGAATAGTCTCGCCTGGATGCAACGAAACTAAATCAGTCCCTGGCAGGCGGGTGTTAAGTGGTACTGCCTTGGAGTCCCACGCAATCCAACGCGCAGAAGCAGTAATCGCTAACCACCAGGGGGAGCCAAGATCACAAGGGGATGCTGTTTACTACTTTAGCAAACCCCGTACCAGGAAATCGCGAATACCTCAACTGCCGGCAAGAGCGCCATATGTGTTTATAGCACAATTGGTTGCGTCAACAACTATTCGTGAAATCAGGAAGGTGGCTAGTCCTTTGGGTTTACAGGAGATGATAGCAGTGTCAACGATTGTGGATAGCCTTTACCAAACGTTTGATTATCTTAGCGCGCAGCTCGAAATGGCTAATCGGCCGCAAAAGCATTGCAGGAAGGCCTGATCGCATCTCGGCTCCATGAGTCTCCTTGGAATTAATCCCCCAATGACGGCTTGAGCTTGCTTGACATGCATTCATTCCCGTCCCATAGTGAATGCGAGGCAGCGATCTCTGGATCGTCTGTCCACCCCGTCATTTGGTGTTTCTTGGTTCCCCCGTCTTGGCTTCTAGCGACTCGCCCCCTTTGGCAGTGTGGTTTGTTTTGCCCGTCCCAGCGCCAGGTCTTTTGATGTCGATTTCGATGTCCTAGAAGCGTAGGCGCGAGCGTCGCGCCTTCAGTGGTTCACATTTCACTTCGAACGGAAGAGAAGACAACATGCGATTGCGATCGTTTCTCCGCGCGCTCAGCTGCGTCTCCAAGCAATTCGACCTGGACAGGCCATCGTCGCTAAGCGCGAAGCGCTTGACGATCGAAGAACTCGAGACCCGTTCGCTACCGACGGCTGGGCTCGTTGCCGCATATAATTTCGACCAGGGCACCGGCAGCGTGCTCACCGACGTCTCGGGAAATAACAATAACGGCACCATATCAAACGCATCGTGGGTCACTAATGGTAAGTTCGGGGGCGCGCTCTCCTTTAATGGCGCCCTCAACTCGCTAGTTGACATACCTAATTCAAGCTCCTTGCAGCTCACCACCGGCATGACTCTTGAAGCCTGGGTGGATCCCAAGACTCTGAACAGTCCTGACAGCGGCTGGTCGGCTGCCATCTCCAAGGAACACCGAAATTCATCAAATGATATTAGCTACGCCCTCTATGCAGCCGATGGCACCGGCACCGGGCCTGGCGGTCACATCCTTTCTCATGGCTCTGACTTTGGCGCACAGGGCAACTCGACAATTCCGCTGAATCAATGGACCTTTTTGGTGGCCACCTACGACGGCACCAACCTCAACATGTACGTCAACGGCAATGTCGTCGCGACCCAGCGGGTAAGTGGTGGCATCACGAGCACCACGAATCCGCTTCGGATCGGTGGAGACTGGTCGGGCGAGATGTTTACCGGTCTCATCGATAATGTGCGCATCTATAACGCCGCGCTGAGCCAATCCGCAATCCAAGCTGACATGAACACGCCGGTAGGCGGCCAGGTCAGCTCCGCCCCGACCGTCCATTCGGTTACGCCAATCAATGGTGCCACCCAGGTGGCAACAAGCGCAAATATTGCAATTACCTTTACCGGCGCCGTCGATCCCAGCACGGTGAATACCACCACCGTACAGCTCCTAGGCCCAGGTAACGTAGCTGTTACCGCTGCAGTCAGTTTCAATTCGAGCACTGACACTGCGACATTGGCTCCGTCTAGCACGCTTGCAGCTGGCACCGCATTCAGCGTGATAATCAACGGCGGTTCGACTGGCGCTGTCGTAAAGGATACCAGCGGAAATCCTCTTGCTGCCAATTACTCATCTGCCTTCACCACCGCGGCGGCGTTACAGGCTTCCGTCACGGGGCTGCCAAACTCAAGCAATTCTGGCGCGGCCGTCATGGCGACTGCCCAGGCTACCGGTGGGGCCGCGGGCCAGGACACTTACAGCTGGCTGGTCACCACCAATGGCACCACTTTCGCCAGTGGCACCGGCTCGGCGCTGACCTTCACGCCCGGAAATGGCGGCACGTACGTTGTGGCCTTAACCGTGACAGACTCTTCCGGCAAGACAGCTTCAGCCGGCAAATCGCTGACCGTTAACGACGTGGCCCCCACCGTCAAGCTCACGGCACCGTCAACTGGCCTTCCTGCTCAGTCCTTGTCCTTCAGCGCCACCGCCACCGATCCCAGCCCGGCCGAAACCGCAGCCGGCTTCACCTTCACTTGGACCTTCGGCGACGGCAGCACCGCCTCCGGCGCAGCCGTCACTCATACGTATGCCGCGACTGGCACTTTTGTCGTGACTGTCAAGGCCGCGGCCGCCGACGGCTTGGTTGGGTCTGCGTCGAGTTCGGTCGCAGTGGGCAGTATGCCCTCGGCGACATTCACCGGGCCAACTTCCGTGAGTGCGGGTAGCACCAACTCGACGGTCACTTTCAGCGGCCCCAAGGGAGGCACCGGCGGCTACACGTATAGCTATGACTTCAATGACTCCGGCACATTCGAGATCACAGCCAGCACCAATCCGACCGCGACGATCCCTGAATCCTATGTCGACAGTGGCCCGTCGATTTTAGTTGTGCATGGCCGTATCACCGACAGCAGCGGCAACCATGCCGACTACACGACCAGCATAACGATCAATGACGTCGCGCCGATCCCGACAATCACGCCACCGGCGTCATTGGTTGCAGGTACGGCGGCTACATTTAAGGGATCGGCCACCGATCCCAGTATCGCGGCCTCGAATGCCGGCTTCGTTTACTCCTGGAATTTCGGCGACGGTAGCGGCGCGGTTGCCGGGGCAAGCCCAAGCCATACTTATGCCAATGGCGGTACCTATACCGTGACCTTGACCGCCACCGACAAGGCGGGCAGCGTGGGCACAACTACGCTCTCAGTCACCATCGCGCCGGCCAGCTCTGGATCAGGCCAGGTCTTCCCCAATAATGTCAACCCGCCGGCTCTGCCAGCGCCGACTGGGACTGTCATCACAGTCTCTACGGTAACCCAGCTGCAAAATGCCGTGGCCAACCTGCAGTCGGGCCAAACCATCCTTATCAGCCCCGGCAACTACAATTTGACCGGCACGCTTTACGTTCCCCAAAATCTCACCAATATTGCCATCCGTGGCGCTTCGGGCAAGGCCAGCGATGTGGTCATCAAAGGCGACGCCGTTATCGATGCCTCGGCGCCTTATACTGGGTCTGCGATCTGGGGAGCGGGCAGCGGCATCTCAGGCACGATGCTTTTTGGCGTCTGGTTAGGCAACGTGCAAGGGGTGACGATTGCCGATATGACAATTGAAGACTTTGTAGATGACGCCATCATCCTGAATGCCGGTGTACAGTCGCCGCTCATCCATGACGTCGTCATGATCGACGTGGGTGAACAGTTCGTTAAATCGAACCCGAATGGTTCGGGCGGCGGCGTCAACAATGGCATCGTCGAATACTCAACCATGGAATACACAACTGCCGCCCCAAACAACTATACCAACGGTATTGATATACATACCGGACAGAACTGGATTATTCGCAACAACCTATTCAAGAACATATTCACAACGAACCCTCTAACGACAGACCTTTCGGGCGCCCTCGCTGGACCGGCTGTGTTGATCTGGAACGGCAGTAATAACTGTACGACCATAAACAACACCTTTATAAATTGTCAGCGCGAAATCGCCTATGGTCTTTCGGACCCGTCCACGATCACCGACGATAACTCGGGCGGCTTGATTGCCAACAACTTCATCTACCGCAGTGGTAGCCAGCACGGCGACGTGTCCATCGGCGTGTGGAATTCCCCCAACACAGAGGTGGCCGACAACACCATCATTCTGAACGGAGACTACGTCAACGCGATCGAGTACCGGTTCACAACGACGATCGGAGTCAAAATCCTCTACAACCTCACCGACGCCGCAATAACGGCCCGCGACGGCGCGACCGGCACCGTGACCGGCAATGTGACTACCGCCAAGTCGTCTTGGTTTGTGAATGAGGCAATAGGAGACCTACATTTGACGACGTCGGCCACGCCTGCGATTGGCCACGGAGGCGTGCTGCCCGAAGTCCCAACGGATTATGATGGCCAGCCCAGGCCGACCAGTTCGGCGCCCGACGTTGGAGCCGATCAACTCTCGTAGCAATCGGCCGGACCCGGCGCTCCCCCCTGCCTTTTGGTGGGAGGAGCGCTGCTCACCTGAGTCCGGATCAGTCCGGTTCGGACCTGCCAATCAGTGCTCCAATCAGCGAATTTGTGATATAAACGATCCGAACTACCGTTAATTTGAATGTCGGCCCGTCGTTTGCTCACATGAGCATACCTGGAGATTTGAAGCCCATTGGAGGAACGTGTCGACGGGCTAGACTTTCATGGTTTGGACAATTACTCGATTCACGCTGGTGCCTCGCAAAACGCAATTGAAAAAAATCTTGCAGAGGCGCTTGACAGTCAATTCGGAGTAAAGTATCAATTCCTTGGGTCTGACACTGTGTCCCGAGCTTCGCCGAGACGCCACGCAGCCAAAGGCTCCTCCTGTCACTATTTTGTGGCGCTGATAGCGCAGCGTAAGAGTGGACTTAGACGGATTCAGCAAGTCTGGTATGTGTTAAGTTGCTAGCCTTCCATAACAGAGTCTTCTGTTTTGAGGGATCGGCTGGCTTCTAGGAATCCAAGCAGGATGCAGCAGCGGTTGCCCAATTTCCCGTCATTTCGCCTTAATTGCCGTGTAGCACAACGGCTACTGAATCTGCGCGCCCCTCAGCGCCGGGTTCACGCCGTTCTGTTGGTTAACGGTGCGTCGGCGCACTTTGCCATAAGTGGTAACAGCTGCGCTTTGGCACCCTAGACGGAAGTCGCTAAGCCCAAGTGGTCAGTTCCGGTTCTTGTCATTCTGCGCTCGGCTACTAGCCACTCGCGTAAGTGATGAGAATATGCGCCAGCCACATCACATCTTTGGATGAAGCGGCTTTTCCCATGTTCGGTGGCACAAATCTATCATCTGTGAGGGGACAAGAATGGGCTTTGATCTGAAGAGCATGCTGCGATGGAAGAAATTGGGTTCGACACTCCGAGCACCAAACCTGGGGGTGGAAAACCTGGAAGATAGGCAGCTGTTGTCAGGGCCGCAGACCTTGCTGCCGCTTTTCGGTACCCTCTCCCAGATGCGCGCAGATTACAATCACCTCCCCGCTCTCCAAACCGCGTTGCAATTTCCCTATCGGCAAGCCCAAATCAATGCAACAATTCAGGGCTTGCCGGTGATGGGCCGGACGGTCGAAGGGGTGCAGGAAACGGTGACGGCATCCGTAACCGGGGCGTCCGGTTCGACGCAGTATGCTTGGATCTTGCTCAAGTCCAATTCTCAAGTCGTGATGGGCACCGGGCAGTCATTGACCTTCACTCCAAACGCCGTTGCCCCTTACCAAATCGGCTTGATTGTGAGCGATTCGGCTTGGCACTGGAACTATGCGGTGAAGCAATTCATGGACACAAGCAGCGGTTCCTCGCCGCTGCAGACATCCATTACAGGGCTGCCGATCTCAGGCCGGAGTGATGCCGGCGTTACCGAAAATGTCACTGCCCAGACATCTGGAGGCGCGGCCGGCCAGGATACTTATAGCTGGATTGTGACGACAAACGGCCAGATGTTTGCCCGCGGTAGCAACTCGGCACTCAGCTTTACCCCCGGCAACAGCGGCGTCTACTTTGTCCAAGTCACCGCCACTGATCCCTCGGGCGCGACCGCATCGGCGACCGGATCAATGATGGTCAATGCCGTGCCCCCAACCGTTACCCTAAATGCGCC
>Ga0206872_10098_pt1 | contig 26622 bp, 21 predicted proteins | sample Alteio_BWOrgCont_34_FD_152906 | JGI IMG/M metagenome (GOLD analysis project Ga0206872, IMG submission 152906) | Enriched cells from forest soil in Barre Woods Harvard Forest LTER site, Petersham, Massachusetts, United States -... | ecosystem: Environmental > Terrestrial > Soil > Temperate forest >... | reverse complement strand
CCGGTATTCCCCGTTGACCGTTTTAACTTTTATCTTTTTTTGGCTTTCGGTGATTTTTGCGAGGTTCGATAGGGCGGGGCTTTTCTTTATCGAGTTGGTCAGTTCAGCGAAAACTTGCGTTGCGTTCTGTCGGGAAGTGGAAGCGGAACACACAAGGGGACTGGGACTATCGCTTGCGAACAATTCGTATAGACAGATGATTGAAACTAAAAGGGTTTTGCCGTTCTTTGGGTCTTAGGTCTTCCCCCGGTCAGTTTTTATCCTAACCGGGGGGAGACCTTTTTTGCGACGTGTAACACCGCCCTTCTAAATCTTTTCGTTCCGTCTTTGTTGCGTTCCCCGTAAAGGGTTCGCAGCCATGTCTTTTGCCAATCGAGGAGACGGAACTTGCCTTGCTTGACGTATTGCGGGCAAACATAGCGTTCCGCAAAGCGTATAACCTTGTCGGCTTGTTCGTCGTCAAAGTAACTGCCTTGTTCACGGGAAAGAATGTCCGCCTTTGTCAGAATGCCCCCTTGTGATGGAGCGCATGACAACGGGCGTCAACGCCTACAAGGTTGTCCGGGGCGTTATTGGCTTTGTTATGGTCCTTGTGGTGAACTTGGGTTGACCATTCCACCTTACAGAACCAACAAAAGCGGTTTTCGGGCATTGCGAGGATGGCTTTTGAGATTTTGTCCCAATTTTTGCCGTATCTAACATTTTTTGGCGCAAGCGGTCGTCTTTGTGCTTTTACTCGTTTTGGGGCTGTCGGCATTAAAACTCTAATTGTTCGGGCGGTTTTGGTTCTGCGGGCTTATCTTTCTGCAAGGTTGCTTTCACAAGGGAAAGATATAGGGCGCTCAGTTTGGTCCAATCCATGACGCTGCGGGGGTCTTCGGGGTCAAGATGCATCGCTTGCAGGGCTTTCCATGTCCGGTCCATTAGTAACTTCGTTTCGGCGTTCGGCTTGTATGTGTTCATGATTATATTTAGGGGCGTTATCTAATACCTTTTCTAATTCCTTGACTGCCCGTTCAAATAGGTCGTCATTATGGGGGGGCTTTTTAGCGTTGTGGCGCTTATCTCCATTCTTCCAGACCGTCCGAACCTTTGCCCGGTTGTGGTTTTCGTCCCAATAGACCACAGCGAAACAACCACTGGGCAAGTAATCATGATGGTCTGTATCGTATCTGACAATGGCTTTGTCCTTGACCCATTGTGTGCGCAGATACCCGATGATATTCGGCGTTGGTTTTTGGCATTCGTAGTCTTTGTAGGGTTTTCGCATAAAGTTATATAGTGTGGTCGGCTCAAAGTTTGGGGCTTCGGGGTTTTGGCATATATTTTTCTCGACAAAGGCAACTGGCGTTTCTTTGGAAAACGCCCAAAGTTGTCGAGGGTATCCCCGGTATACCCCCCTGCCTATATGATTGTGATAGATTTAACTTGACACACAATGGTATGCATCGTATAACTTGTATGTCCAGAACGTTATGACCCAAACGCAGACGGAACTATGAGCAACCGATAGTAGTCGTGGTGCTGGGATGCTAACCAATACATAGCATAGGGACTTGACCCCGAAAGCAGTCAAGCATTAAAGAACCTCGCTTGCAAAGGCGGGGTTCTTTTGTTTGCATTACCAACTGCACGCAACAAACAAGCCCGCCACAAAACATATAGACAAAGACCCCAGTCTTTGTCTGTATGTGGTTGTTTGTTTGTCTGCAAGCATCGGCGAGTATATAGGGGGCTTGCATGCATGCAAACAAAAATCGCCTTGTTTTGTAGCGTTTTTGGTTGCTTGCAAAGTTTGTCTGCAAACGCTTGCGTGCAAACAAACGAACGCCTATTTTGTTGTGTATTTGTAGACTGCGCCTTGTCTGCCCGCAGCGTCTTGCGTGCAAACAAGTTTTCCTATCTCCACGGCAAAATCCTTGTAGTTACGGAATGACCTTTCCGCCATTTTGTTGCCGTTGGTTTTGTAGACCTCGAAAGCGTCGGTTACTGTCAAGCCGTTGCTACTGTTAAAAGACAAAGCGACATTTTCCACGTCAATCATTTTGTCATCGGCTTTGGCTTTTGTGGACACGTCGAGACGGAACGGCTTGCGGTCTTCGTTCAAGCCAATTTCCCAATGCACAAAAAAGTCTTCCCTTGTCGAGATTGTCAAAATGCCGGTCGGGCTGTCTTCCGCTCGCTTGTAGTTCCACTTGCTTTCGAGTAATTGCAGGAACGCACTTGAACCCGTGTAATCGTCCGCATGCTTGTTGTTGTGGTGAACAATCATAACGGCATTCGTGGTATCCAGACACCATTTCTTGATTGGCTTGATATACTTCATAACCACAGCGTCGTTTTCTTCCCCTTGTTCCGCTTGCCCCAAAAACGCACTACGGAACGTCTCGATAAAGATGACAACCGGGTCAGTGTTCCCGCTTTGCTTGTGGACCGCTTCGACATACTTTTGCAGTTGCTCGATTGTCAGTGTTTCCGGCAAGCATTCGGACTTGACCATAAACATACGCTTGCGGAACGCTTCGGCTTTGTGCGCTGACACCATTCCCCGCTTTATGTTCCTTCTAAGTTTTTTAATCCGGTTCATATCGCAGTTAATGTAAAGAACCTTCGAGGGCTGACAGCGTTTGCCCAAAAAGTCCCCGCCTTCGAGAATCGCACCGATTGCGTAGGTCATCAAGTAAGTCTTGCCCGACAAGGAACGCCCGCTAATCATGTTGACCGAACTGGTTTCTAAAAGGTCGTCAATCACAAAGGTAATGTTCTCGCTATCGGCAACGCTGTCAATTTCGTCTCCCCCCATTACCGGGCTTGCGGTCGGTTGCGTGGTTGCCCCGTCTGCCAGTTCGTCCGGGGGCAATTCCTCGATTTTAACTTTTTTAACTTTTTGCTTTTCCCAAACAATCGAGGGCAAGCGCCAACCACGTGGTTTCCCGTCTTTGTCCGGGCAGTTGTCAGCGTCGGTCAGTTTGTGGCGCAGTTCGCTTGCGGTCCACGGGTAATGGTTGCCCCGGTCGTCTTTGTTGCTTGTCTTCTCGCCCCATTCCACGAAGTAAGGCAACGCTTCTTCGGGCGTTATGTCGAAAGCCCAAAGACAATGGCAACAAATGGCAAACAAATACTTCTCCGCCCCGCTTCCTTGCCCTTGAACCGACCCCGGAACGGTCAGCAAATGAAATTGCAGGGCTTCTTGCCTTGCTGTCGTCTCCGTAGGGCTTCTAGGTTCGCTTCTAAGGGCGTCGGGCGGGCTTTGCCGTCTGTTCCCCCCTTGTGCGATTGCAAGCCAGCTGGGGTCGAATACGGGGGCAAGACGAAGCAAGTCAGTTGTCCAGCGTTCAACTTCCGTGTAAATGCCGCCGGTCTTGTGGATGCTGCCCGGACCGACGAACAAGCCCCCGTCCCCTCGCACGTCAAGGTTGTAAGTCTGCCCGTCGATTTTAAGTTTTTTATCGGTCTTCACGAAAAAGCCCGGATAGCGGTAAAGCCTATGAACCCCCCGACCCGACCCGGAGCGTTGCATTACGGGCGTTGCTTGACAGCGTTCTAAAACTTGGAGTTCCGCTTCGTCGTCGTCAGTATCCACGCAAACAACGCCCGACAGTTCCCCGGTAATAATCCCGTAGTTGTGTCTGGGGTAAAGCCGACACCATTTTTCCACTTCCTCGATGGTCGGGCGTTGTGTCTGGTAAGCGCCCCACTTCATGACGGTCTGCCCTTTGTTCTTGCCTTCCTTGACGAATGGCGGGGTCAAGGAAAAGCCCAGCGACAGCATGCGCAACATATGTTCCCGAATTGTTGGGTTGCGTTGCCCGTTTTGATTTGGTAAATTACTATATAAGTTCATAATGTTCTCCATTGATTGTTAATTGCTTTCTTTGTTGAATACCGTTTTCTGTTATGGTTCTTATTTGCTGTTTTCATATTTAGCCCGGTTCGTTGCCGGGCTTTTTAATTTTGTTACTTCTTTGGCTTCGACACAATCGCCAGCGCATCCTTTTGTTGCTTGCGTGTGAATGGCGCAATGACATGGGTCAGCCCTTCCTTCCGCAGTTTGTCCCTTGCTGCGATAATAACATCGAGGTCGTATCGCTTGTGTCCCCCGTCTGTATAGGAAGTGGGTTGAAAATGTTTCTTCACGAATTGGGTCGAACAATTCAATATTCTCGCTGCTTGACTTGCACAAAGTTCCATTGCTTATCCTTTTTGTTTTGGGTAATCTATCTAATGTAGTATAACCAAACTGTAATTTACTGAAAGAGGTGAAAAAATGGGAATGAACATTACAATGTCAGTTGCCGACGCTGCCAAGTTCAAGACTTGGCTTAATAATCGCCATCATGTTGAATTGTGTGTATTGTATATGACGCTGGGCTTTCTTGCTGACGACATAGACACAAGCGACATTGCTGGGTTGCCCGCACTTATCGAGGGTATGCCCGTATTGAAAACCGAACTAAGAGGTGAAAAATGACCAAAGAATTAGAAAAGCATATTACTGACTGGTTTGTCGAGTTGTGGCATAGGGCTTGGCAAGTTGAATTGGAAGCGTATGCGTTTAGATTTGGAAGCAATAAAGACTTCGAGGAGTTCATGGTAGACAATCTGAATATAGTTGTCGAGCAAGCAAAAGACTTGTGCAATTGGCAACCGTTGGCTTGTGCAATCATTGACGAAATGGTTTACACGAAGGTCATCGGTGTCCGCAAGAAAACAAACTGACAATAACCTAAGTCCCCGGACACGCCCGCTTGCTTGTTGCATTCGGTCAACTCCGGGGGCTTTTTAAAAAAGTTATAATCGAGGAATAGAACCAATGATTAAGCGAGTAGAGATAACACGGGTCGAAACATACTCCGAAGTATGGTATGTTGAAACCGACCTTGACGACAACGAAGTCCGGGAACTAATGACGGAAGCGCTGGACAACGGCGAAATAGAACTTAGTTACGCCGATGACGACGAAAGAACTTGCGAGGTTGAAGATTACGAAGGCAAGGGCGTGCAACCGGACTTCGGGTTAGACGCAAGCGGTATTGTGGACCTTGAAGAACGCAAGCAACAAGTGTTAGACAATGCCAGCGTGGAAGAGTTGCAAGCCGCTATCGACAAAAAGCGCAGGCAGGTTGCATAAATACTTGCGCTAGTATCGTTTTTCCCACGATGCTTTTTGTTCCACCTCGACTAACCATCGAGGTGTTTTCATGCGCCCCGACCCTACATAAAAGTATGGCAAATGGAAATTATACGTTCACTTTGGTTCAAGGCGAAACATTCAACCGGGTCATTACCTACACGGACCCCAGCAATACACCAATAGATTTAAGCGGGTTTAGCGGGGCAATGGAAGTTCGCAGCCCGATAGACGATAGCGTTCTAACCGAGTTTTCAACAACATTAGGCAATATGACATTGGGGGGCATTGCAGGGACTATTACCTTATCCGCCAATAGTTCAGTTACCGCAAACCTGCCCGCAGTCGTTGGCAACTATGATTTGTTTCTGACAAGTCCAAGCATGGTAGCGAGTTGTCTATTGTCCGGGGCATTCGAGATACAAGAGGCAATTACAACATGACAACCCAAGTAACAGTGTCAGATATTCCAAACAATGTTATTATCAATGAAACCGGAATACAAGTCGTTGCGGTTAGCACGCCCGGAACGCCCGGACACGTTGGCGGATTGTCCTTGTATTACACTTACGGGACAAGCGCAGCCGTTACACAAGGTCAGATTTTTGACGACGGGTCAAGTCTTTGGATAAACCGATACGACCGCAACGGTTCAAGCAATACAACAACATGGAATCAATGCTTTGTCGGAACGGTAATTGAATACTTCTCAGAAGTGAACCCGTTGCAATACAAGTATGTAACGCTGGCAAGCCCCACGAACACGGTCGGCACAATCGGACAATTCCACTACACGCTACATTCGACAAGTCCCGGACCGGCTTTCACGGCGGGGGAACTTGTTGACGTAGGCGTTGGGCTTGTGGGGACAACGTTGCCGTCAGTTACAGGACAAGCCGGGAAGGTCTTGGAGACGGACGGAACAAACTTGTTATGGTCCACAACGTCAAGCGGGGCAGTTTCGAGCGTAAGCAATTCAGACAATTCCATTGTGTCCACACCAACGACCGGGGCGGTTGTCTTGTCCTTGAACCCGAACATACAAGCAACGACATTGACCCTCGATAACATTTATAACAGTTCAACCTCGCTTGCAAGTCTAAGCGGAGTTAGCACGTATGTAGAAAATGCGGGAACGGCTGTTGTTGTTGACATTTATGGGGACACGATTGTTATTGAAAACAAGGGACACGTTGCCAATGTGCAAGGCAGTTCGGTTACTTTTGTCAATGATAGCACGGGCGTTGTTAATGAATATACGGGTTACTTTGCGGTTGCTCCCAGTAATGCGGGGACGCTGGCAAACGCTTACGGGGTCTATGCGGGGGACTTCTCCATTGTGTCGGGCGGGGTCAACATTTACTCCGCTGGGTCCGGTTCAACCAACGTCTTTCAAGGAAGTCTGCAAATGGGCGGGGTAATTAACCTCGCAACCCTTGCCGACAGTTCAACCCCAAACAACAGCGTCTATTACAGTTCAACAAGTTCACAAGCCGTTTACAAGGATATGTCCGGCGTGGTCCATTCGTTAGCGGGGGCAGTCGGACCAACGGGACCGACCGGGGCAACGGGCGCAACTGGACCGACTGGACCGACTGGACCAACTGGACCAACGGGACCGACCGGGGCAAGCGGAGCGGGGGCGAACTTATACGGAACATATGCGGGGCGACCTAGTGCGGGAACGGCGGGCAGGTTGTATACGTGTTCCGATGCGCCCTATCAATCCTATGACGACGGGACTAACTGGCAATCGAGGGCTTACGGACACCTAGTAACCGAACCGCCCTTAGTGTCGGGCTTTACATGGGTCAATCAAGCGTTGTCCAGCGTAACCCAGAACGGAATGATTAGTCTAAATGTCTTCCCACACTTGACCAACGAAATCAGCGCACTTGTTAAGACCGCACCAACGCCCCCGTATACGGTTGCAATGGGTTGCCTTCCCTTGATGGTCAGTAATGTTGACACAACGCCTAGTGCGGGCTTTTGTTTCCGCAACTCTTCCACGGGCGGTATAGTTGTCTTCGGGCTGAACACTTCCACGGGCAACTTAGTTCAGACCTATGGCGTCTACTGGTCAAGCGCAACTGTTCCGGTTGCCTTGCTGTTCAACCAACAAGCCGTAATGCCATCGGGCTTGTTGTGGTTAAGAATTGGCGACAATGGCACAAGCCGAACTTATGAAATGTCTTCTGATTCGTTCAACTGGCAAAGCGTCTTCACGGAAAGCAACTCGCACAATATGACTGCAAACCAAATCGGGGTCTATTGCAATTGCAGTTCAGACAGCCCCGCCGTATTAAACTCAATAGTCAGCTGGTTGACTATTGCAAGTGGGGTTGTGGTCGTTGGGGCTTGATAATGAAAAACCTACATTGGTCAATTATCATTCGTTCCCACTTGCGCCGTATCGAGAAAACGCATCCAAAGATACGGGCTGCGATTTGGACCTCGATAGCATGGCACTACAAGCGGAAGGCAACTTGACAACCAAAAACCTATTCATTTTCTTGTTTGCGTTGACCTTGTTCGCTGCGGTGTGTTTCTTGCTGTTCAGCCAATAGCGGGCTTGATTGTGGGTCGTCAAAAATGTTATAATGCCTTAGTTCCTAAATGACACCTATGAGGGCTTGCTATGTCCATTGCAGAAGTAACGAGTTATCGAGTAGCGTTGGTGCGGGGCGGTTCGGAACGGGGTCATATAGAAAAGGACACGAACACACGGGGGGAAGTTGGGTTGATGCTTTTCTTGAACGAAAAGAACGCCCGAATGTTTGCGGGGTCTGACAAAGACCTTGAACCCGTAACACTGACCGACAAAGAGTTAGTATTTACCTTGCGAGCGCATCGGGCAGTCGGGCAGATAGTCGGCTTTTTCGAGATGCGCTGGGACAAGGAACTAAACTCGTTTGTGCGGGATACGGTCGTTATTGAAGACACGGACCGAACAAGCGGAAGCGACGTTTACTAACACCTCGCACGCCCCGCCAACAAAAACGACGGGGCAAGTAATTTCTAAAAGTTAAAATCACACACCTTTGAGGGCAAGAGTTTTCTCGTGTTCTGCCCACGCTTTTGTTGCCTCCGCATCCCACTTTTTCAGTTGGTGCTTGTTAATGATTTTGCGTTCATAGGCGAGACGGTGGAACTCCAAGATTTCTTCAAGGCTGTCCGCAGGTTGGTCTTTCTCAAATGTAATTGCCATGTCTTTATGTAGCAAAGGAGACGCAAGAATGATACAGATTGACAGAGAAACAATGAACAAACTTGCCCGCAAGCGTGAACTGTCGCTTGCCCTCGATGCGCTGGGGGAGCGGAACGAATGGGACGAAACCTTGCAAGCCGAACACAACGCATTGCAAGCCGAACTTGTTAGCGAGTTCTTACCGCTTGTGTCCAAACTTGCGGAAGCGGGCTTGCTGTCGGTCAGTATCGGTTCAATGGACAGCAAGGAACAAGACGAGTTCTTACGCAAGGGGTGGCAAAATGTCGGGGGCAATGCGGAGCGGGCTTTCGAGAATGGGAACATTGTCTTGCACGCTGACCGCATTGACAACGCTTTCCCGTTTCAAGACCGGGGGACGTTAGACCGGCTTGGGTTTTGACCGACCCTCGCACGCCAACGACAAAGCCCCGGTTGTTTTTGACCGGGGCTTTACCTTTTCAACAATTTTATAATCAGCCCGCCCGCAGCGTTACTTGCATTTGCCCGCCCTTCGTTGTCTCGCCTACTCGCACTTCCTTTCCGTTTGCCAGTGTTACCACAAGCCCGCACTTCGTAGACGCCCATATCATTACGTCAATGCGGGCAACCAAAGTTCTAATCAACGCTTTCAGTCGTAAGCGAGCGTCAAGCAAGTCCGACCCGGTAAGCCCCGCCAAATGCCCCACAAGGTCTTGCGTTGCTCCCAGCGTATCGACCCGCCCTACGCTTGCCTTGACTTCTTCTCCGTTCAACTCCGCTTGAAGGTTGTCAATCTGCTTTTCAACGGTTGTAATCATATCGAGGAGCGCCACGCTTCCCCCCGCAAGATACTTCGCTTTCAATTCGGTCAGTTGCTTTTGCTTGTCCACAATTCTTGCCCGCAGTTCAGTTGCGAGGTCTGCGGTGTGAAGGGCGGGGAAAAGGTCTTCGGGGGCGATATCGAGGAACAAGTCAAGCATTGCCGTTTCGAGAACGGAGTAATGCAACGACCGAAACTTGCCCGTCTTTGGCTTCAAGATTTTTCGACCGTGAACCGTGCCGATAACCATGCCGACCCCATCAGCGTTGAACACAAGCCCGCTAAACAGACACGTAACAAACTTGCCCCGCTTTGCCTTCTGGAACTTGCGACTATCGAGGGACGCTTGCAAGCGGTTGAACTGGTCAACGGTCAGCAAAGCCGGGTAGAACCCCTCGAATACTTCTCCGGTTTTAACTTTTTTGCCCGCTTCTCTTTTTGCGGGTCGGTATTCGCCTATCAAGGTTCGGCTGCGAAGGGTAGCAAGCAAGCCCGGAAATGCGTTGCCTAGCGTCCGGGTTATCTCAGTTGCCCCATAGCCCGCCGTGGACAACTCGCACGCTTGACGCAATAGGGGGGCTTTCTCATTCTCGACATACTTGTTACCTTCCACGCTTAACCACGTTGGGCAAACGGCGCTTTTGACATTCTCTTTGGTCAAGCCGTCTGCCCGTTCCCTCCGACCTTTCCATGATGCCGTTTGCCAGTCGGACTTTTCCTTGCTTGCGCTATGGGCTTGTTGTAAAAGGAACGAAATGATAATGAACTGCGGGCTTGATATGCTCGCTTCGTCTACCCACATATCCGGGTTATGAATGACAACCGGGCAACCGCTCCGCACAATGTCGGACAAAAGTTTAACGGCAAGGTCGGGTTCAATCCTCGAAAACCTTGACCATTCGTCGATACAAAGGGCTGACTTGCGAGGGTCGATTTCCCCGCTTTTAAGTTTGTCGAGGAACGCCCGCAAAGACCCGCCCTGCGCCAAGTGTCCCCCGTGAAAACCGCTTTCGCCTTCCCCGAACAAGACCCCGAACCCGAAGCGTTCCGACCGGGTTAGTTTGTCGGAGTAACGAGTAAGGATGCGCTCATACGCTTGCCCTTGCCTATGCTTGCTGTCGCCTTTTTCTTGCGGCTTGCTGGAAAACCGCCCAAAACTAATCGCTTCTCGCTTGCTGTTCATAGTTGTAACTCCCATTGTTCTTTGAGTTTACCACGATTTAGGCGTTTAGTAAATCGCAGTAGTCATAGCGTAACACCGTTAGTGCTCGGCGTGTGTCGGCGTGTCCTGCGCCATGCACACGATGCCGAGGACGCTTTTCAGGCAACCTTCCTCGTCCTGGCTCGCAAGGCCAATTCAGTGGTGCGGCGCGAATCGGTCGGCTGCTGGCTTTATGGCGTCGCCTATCGAACAGCCCTGGACGCCGGCACCCGCATCGCGCGCCGCCACGCACGGGAGAAGCAGGTGCAGGACATGCCGCACCCGGCGGTCGCGCCGGCCGAACTCCAGGACTGGCGGCCGCTGCTGGACCGTGAACTAGCGCGGCTGCCGGAACACTGCCGGTCGGCCATCGTTTTGTGTGATCTGGAAGGCCGGTCGCGCCGCGAGGCGGCGCGGCTGCTCGGCGTGCCCGAAGGCACCCTGTCCAGCCGGCTGGCGACGGCCCGCAAAATGCTCGCCCGGCGGCTGACGGATTGCGGACTTCTGCTCTCGGCTGCCACGCTGGCGACCGGCCTGGCTGAGGGGACAGCGTCGGCTCAGGTGCCGGCGGCGCTGGCGCAGACAACGGCACGGGCCGCGGCACTCGTCGCGGCCGGTAAGTTGGCGGGCGTTTCCGCGCCTGCCGTCGCTCTCATGAAAGGGGTAATCGAGGCAATGTTACTCAAGAAATTGCGGTTGACGATCGCAGTCGTGATGGTGGCTGGCGCCCTGGGCGCGATGGGCTTCGCTTGTCGGCCGGGGGATGCCACTGCGCAACAAGCGAATCCGGCAGCGAAGGGCAACGATGGAAAACCTCAAAGCGAATTGGAAGCTCTGCGCAAAGAAAACGAACTGCTGAAGTTTAACCTCCAGCTCGTTCTCGAAAAAGCCCACGCTCAGGAAACCGAGCTGCAAAAGCTCCGGCCCCAGGTTTCGCAGGCAAATCTCACGACGTCTCCTTATAATACGACCGTAATCTTTGACACGACGGCCTTGAATCCGACATTTTCCTATCTTGGCTCCACAAACTTGGTGCCGTATTCAACGACCCTGCAACCTGGCTATACCAGCAATCTGAGTTCCATCGGCACCGTTTACAACAATGCCAGTCTCAAGGGCGATTCCACCGCCTTGAGGCCGAGAGCACAGCCGGCCAAGCAAGCCACTGCCCCACTGACAACGGAGCAAATCGATTCGCTTCTGAAAAGCCTTCGCGAGGCTCCCGACAAGGAATCGCAGCGTAAGGCAGTCGAGGAACTGCAAAAAGTGCTTCAGAAGATGCAAGAGCAAGTCAAGTAAGAGCGTTCGGAAGAAATGAAGGAGCACCAGACTGAGCTCCTCTCTCCGCCCGAAAGTGGGTGCTGGACAAGGGGCAGACGGTCAGACCCCTGGCCCCCCCGAGATTCCCACCGTTGCTCGAGCATTGTCTTTACGCCGAAGGCGCTGTACTCCACAGCCCAGGGTCGCGCAGCGAACCCTGGGTAACGAGAAAGTGAATCGCTTTTGTCTTTACGCCGAAGGCGTTGTACTCCACAGCCCAGGGTCGCGCAGCGCACCCTGGGTAACGAGAACGTGCTTCGCTTTTTTCTTTACGCTGAAGGCGTTGTACTCCACAGCTCAGGGTCGCGCAGCGCACCCTGGGTAACGAGAAAGTGAATCGCTTTTTTCTTTACGCTGATAGCCGTTGTACACATCACAGCTTAGCCGCGGTGTACCAAGGCGCACCCTTATCCAAGGGTGTGCTGCGCGACCCTGGGCTGTGGAGTGCAACGCCTTCGGCGTTAAGATGAGAACGATTCACGTTCTCGTTATCCAGGGTGCGCTGCGCGACCCTGGGCTGTGGAGTACAACGCCTTCGGCGTAAAGACAATGCTCTGAACAAGGGAAGAACTACGCCGAACGCGACGGTCTATTATTCCGTTTTCGCAGTTGCCGCTTCCAGGATTTTCAACTCGCGCCTCCGCAGCAACTGGCCCTCCGACGTCAACACCGCCTGATACAGGAAAAAGACAAGTGCGCACAGCAAAACGGAGAGCACCAGATCGACCGGCAGATACCGGATCCCCGCCACCTCCTCCACTAGCAAATGAGCCACGAGCGGCAGCAAGACCGGCGCCAGTACCACCGGGTACAGCAGGACTGAAAACACGTGGAGGAGTACCGTGAACACTTTTGGATTGACGGGCTTCATCGTCCCGGCACGGATCGACATTGGGGCCATGATCGACAGCCAGTTAGCCACCATGCAAAACAGCAGGTACATCGACAGCAATTGCGGCACTTCCGCTAGAAAGACGTCGATTCGCACCGGGTAAATCACCTGTACAAGAACGCTTACAAGTAACCCCAGCCCCAAACCCAGCGGTGCAAATGCCAAGTTCTTTCCCAGGAGAATCTGGCGGCGCGGCGCCGCGCTCAGAACCAGGGCGCGAAAGCCGCCCCGGTCGAAGCCAAATTGGTTGCCGACAAATTGCCCAATGCTCAGTAGCGCCATTGACATGGCGCCATACGCCACCAGAGGAGGCACAAACTCCGGCATGATGAACTGCTGTAGTGACTCCTGGGCCCCCTTGGACTCCTTGGACTTCTTCGGTGTAAAGACGTTTGACATAAAAAGGGAGCCAAAAACCACCACCATGATCAGTGGGGTGAGCAGCATCATCTTGGCTTCGGGCGCCCGAATGAGCGAACGGAAACCTCCCAGGGCTACGGCCGCGGCTGGCTCGGACACCCACGGCAACCGCCACTCCAGCACGTTCAAACGCAGCGCAGAAGTCGCCTTTTTCACGGCGGGCGGTGAAGTGTCGATGGCCGCCACCGCGGCTTTCTTCCCCGCGGTGAACTGCCCGGTATAAAGCCGCACCGTGGTCTGGTACGCGCGCCAAAGGCTCAGCCAGGCGATTCCTGCAAAGCCAAGGGTGCCCAACAAGCCGGGGAGCACGTTTTGTTTCGCAGCGAACTCGGCGCCCAAAGGCAACCAACCGGGCGGCACGATGGCGTTGCCAATGACAAAGGAGGTTTCAAGCCGTTGTTCCACGTCCTCTTTCAACTCCCGCTGTCGTGCCACTTTCTGCATTTCGTTTTCTTGCTGCCTTTCCTTGTAAACCTGCTCGTCGATTTCGCCGGCGTTCCGGGCAGCACCCAGTTTTTCTTGTCGATCGTTGAACTCCGTGATCGCGGGGTCTTCCGTGTTTGCCCACGACCGGATGAAGATGATGTTGACAAGGTTGGGAACCTGGCCCATCAAGATGACCCCCATGGTCACCATCACGATCACTGTGCGCCGACGGCGTGGATTGGTGATCAACGACGCCAGCCAACCCTGAAATTGATACGTCAACGCAGTCACCATCACGATGAAAGCCGCCAATAGCGGCAGCACCACCAACATCGAGGGACCCCAGGTAAACAGGACCCCGAGTGAAAGCGCGACCATCGCCGGCACGAACACGATCAGGCTCATGCTGAAAAAGGAACTGAGATAGTTGATCAGGAAAGCGCCCTTGAGGGACACTGGCAGATGCATGAGTTTGTCAAGCGACAGCACCTCTGACCGCTGAAGTTCGATAATCAGTCCGATCATCCATGAAAAGATAAAGGCCACGACCAGGCCGTCCCACACATACAACAGGGCATCCGGGTAGTCCTTGGGGAACGCGAAAAGGCCTACGAACAGAAAGCTGCCAAACATCACCAACGCGGCCAGTACCCCGATGACGGCAAGGAAGCCCGCGGCGATCGCATTGACGGGCCCCCCACGCCGCATCTGATTCACCAGGAGGCGCCAGCGAACCCACAAGAGGGCGTGGAAATGTTGCCAGTTCACGGCGTGTTGCCCTCCAACCAGGTCAATTTGCGCGGCGCCTCCGGGTCTCCACCAGCCCGTTCCAGGAACCGGGCCTCGAGCGAACTTCCCTGGCGCAGGTCCTCAAGCGACGCCTGTTCGACCAGGTTGCCTTTGACGATGATCCCAACGTGCGTACACAGCCTTTCGACAATTTCCAGCACGTGGGAGGTAAGGAATACCGTCGATCCCCGGTCCACATAGCCGGCCAACAGGTCGCGGATCACATGGGAGGTGACGGCATCTACGCCCTCAAAGGGCTCGTCGAGAAACAGCAGGTCGGGGTTGGGCAGCAGCGCCGCGGCCAGGGCAAGCTTTTTTTTCATGCCATGCGAATATTCCACCGTCAACTTCTTTTCTTCGTCGGCCAGGCCGAGCACGGCAAGCAGTTCACCAATCCGGCTACGAATCGTTTCCCGCGGCATCAAGTACATCCGTCCAATAAACGTCAAGTGCTCGCGGGCCGTCAGGTTGTCAAACAGTGCCAGGTCTTCGGGAATAACTCCAACTCTACTCTTGGCTTCGAGCGACTCGCGTGGGTCGAGCATGTTCTTGCCCAGCACGGTGATGCGTCCGTGGGACGGCGCCAGCAGGCCGGTCAGCATTTTGATCGTGGTTGACTTGCCGGCTCCGTTGGGCCCAAGAAAGCCGTAAAACGTCCCTCTCTCCACCTGAAGGTCGACGCCATTGACCGCGCAGAACTTGTCGAAGAACCTTGTCAGTTCGTGAGTCTCAATCGCAAGGGTCATTGATGTATGTCCGCCAGGGGCCGCCCGCCCCAGCGCGCCAGGCGGCCAGGTCGGGGAATCGAAAATAGCATGGAAAGTATCATTATCGCACGTCGGCGCATTCTTGTCTCACCGAGCCGACCCGATGCCTACGATTACCGGGTGGCACGCTCTGAGCGTAGCGAAGGGCGTGATTACTCCTGCAAGGACTCCACGCCCTTCGCTACGCTCAGAGCGTGCCACCCCTCTTTTGGAGCGCAAACGATCCGGGGTATGGAAATCTCTCGAGTCTCGCTCCCGCAGCTGCTCGCACACTGATCGCTTCCACCTTTTTTTCGTGCTATGCTTTTCCTGTAACCTGCCCAAATATTGACGAGTTCCATTGGTGCCACCCCAGTGGCGGCGTGGCATGGCATTGCGCAAACATCGGCCGCTACAGGCTAAACGGTGTCGTATGACTCCTCAACGACAGGACGCGACGGCCCCATGCCTCCTCGCCGTTACAGCATTATTCGTTTTTCTTGGCATCGCCTTTATCCCGACCCCAGTTCAGGGGCTCGATCCCTCCAGAGAACTCACCCAATACAGCGACGACATTTGGCAAACCAAGGAAGGCCTGCCAGACAATCACGTCCAGTCGATTGCGCAGACTCCTGACGGCTACCTGTGGTTTGGCGTCGAGGAAGGTGCCGCCCGTTTCGACGGAGTGCGCTTTGCCGTTTTCGACACCGCTTGTGGCGCGTTGAAAGGCAATAGTGTAACCGCATTGCAGGTCGACCGCGAGGGCGCTCTGTGGCTGGGAACCATCGGGGGCTTGACGTGCTACAAAAATGGCACTTTTACAACCTTCACCACTGCCGATGGTTTGCCAAACAACGTAGTTCGGGCCCTGCACCTGACCCAAAACGGAGAATTGTGGATCGGCACGATGGATGGCTTGGCTCGGCTCAAGGACGGCCGATTTACGCCCTATACCGTTCAGGATGGTTTGTCCGTCGGCTATGTGACCGCCCTAAGCGAAGATCAGGACGGCGCCCTGTGGATCGGCACCTGGGGTGGCGGGGTGAACCGATTCCAGAACGGCAAGTTCCAGGCATTTACTACCACTGACGGCCTCGCCAATGACGGCGTCCGCGCACTCTATACTGACCACGCCGGGAATTTGTGGGTGGGAACCGCCAGTGGGCTAAGCTGCCGCACACACGGTCGCTTCACTACTTACACCGCGGCTGACGGCCTTACCGCTGACCATATCTTGTCGCTGCTTGAAGACCGCGCGGGCAATCTCTGGGTGGGCACCAACGGCGGCGGTGTGAATCGCCTCCGCAACGGCAAGTTCGATTCCTACACCGTTCGCGACGGACTTGCCAACGACATCGTCGGCGCTCTGTTCGAAGATAACGACGGTTGCCTTTGGATGGGCACTAATGGCGGCGGCGTCCATTGCCTCAAAGATGGCAAATTCCAGGCAATCACAGGCAAACAGGGCCTGCCTGCCGACACGGTTTGGTCCGTCTGTCAGGACGACCGAAAGAACGTGTGGGTTGGCACTCAGAAGGGACTGGCCTGCCTGGGATCTGGAAAAACCGAGACCTATTCGACCAAGGACGGTCTGTCGAAAGACATCGTGCTGTCAGTCGCCGCCGGCCGCGACGGCAGCATGTGGGTCGGCACTTATTCGGGTGGCCTTAACCATCTCAAGGATGGCCGGTTCACCGTTTACACGACCAAGGAAGGCCTCGCAGACAATGACGTTCGGTCCATCGTCGAAGACCGCGCCGGTCGCCTTTGGGCTGGGACCATGGGCGGGGGCCTGAGCTGTCTCGCCAACGGGAAGTTCACCAAGATCACCACCGAGAACGGCCTGTCGCATAACTCGGTCCAGGCCCTGCTCGAAGCCCGCGATGGCACGCTGTGGATCGGCACCAGCGGCGGTGGTCTCAACCAACTCAAGGACGGGAAGGTCAGGCAGTGCGGGACTACCGCTGAGAACTCGCCCAAAATAGTCTTCTGCATTGTTGAGGACCACGCCGGCACGATCTGGTTAGGCACTGAACGCGGCCTTGTTCGCTACGAAAACGACACCTTTGTTCGGTATCCGTCGACGGACGGCGCATTCAATGGCGCCATTTTCGGCGTTATCGAAGACAACGAAAACAACCTCTGGCTCACTGCCAACCGCGGCATCGCCAGGATCGAACGGGGCGTCCTTGATCGATTCACCCGCGAACCGATGCCCGCCATTGCCCTGTCAACGTACACCACCGCTCATGGTCTGAAGTCCTTGGCTTGCAGCGGCGCCGTCCAGCCTTCTCTCTGCAAGGGCACCGACGGCCGATTGTGGTTCGCAACCTACAAAGGCGTGGCCGTCGTTGACCCGGCCAAGCTGCTTCCCAATGATACGCCTCCGGTAGTGCACATCGAAAAGGTGATGGTCGATGGCGTGACGCCCAGTCGCGGCCAACCCGCGTTCTGCCCGCCCGGCCGGGGAGAGCTGGAATTTCACTACACAGGACTCAGCTTTCGCGATCCTGCCGGAATTCGCTTTAAGTACCAACTTGTCGGGTTCGACACTGGCTGGATCGACGCCGGCACCCGCCGCGAGGCCTACTACACCAACATGCCGCCTGGCACGTATCGCTTTCACGTCCTGGCCTGCAACGGCGACGGAGTTTGGAACGAGGCCGGCGAAAGTTTTGAGATCGAGTTGCAGCCGCACTTTTATCAAACGACATGGTTTTATGGAGCCTGTACGATCTTCGCCGCCCTTGTCGGTGTCGGACTGCCGCTCGAACGTTTCCGACAACTGCGCGCCCGGCAACGGGAATTGAGCCAGCGCGTCGAAGAGCGGACCCGAGAATTGCGCGACGAAATTGCAGAACGCCGGCGCTCGCAGGAGCAGTTGCAGGCAGCCAACTTAGCGGCGGAGGCGGCCATTCGCGCCAAGAGCGCTTTCCTGGCCAACATGAGCCATGAGATACGCACGCCGATGAATGGCGTTCTCGGCATGACTGAATTGCTGTTGGAATCGCAACTGAATCCCGAGCAACGCAACTACCTGGGCATGGTCAAGTCGTCGGCAGGCGGGTTGCTATCCCTCATCAACGACATCCTCGATTTCTCCAAGATTGAAGCAGGCAAGCTCGACCTGGATCCGCGCCCGTTCGATTTGCGCGAATGTTTGGGTGACACCCTGAAAACCATGGGTGTGTTGGCTCACCAAAAGGGCCTGGAGCTGTCCTGCCGAATCCCCCCGGATGTGGCAAATCAGTTGGTCGGCGACGCCCTCCGCCTGCGACAGATAATCCTCAATTTGGTGGGCAATGCGCTCAAGTTCACTGAAAAGGGGGAGGTGGTCGTTCAGGTCACGCAGCTATCCGAATCGCTGAGGCACGCTGCCGAGCGGATAGCGGAGCCAGCGGGAGACAGCGGAACCACGGAATTGCCCATTCCTGCCTTGTCGCCTCTTCCCTTACTCCCGTCGAGCCGCCTTCCTGCGGTCACACCTTCCCGGGATGTCTGCTTGACGTTCGCGGTTCGTGACACCGGCATCGGCATTTCCGCCGAAAAACAGCAAATAATCTTTGACGCATTCACCCAGGCGGACGACTCCTCGACGCGCCGCTTCGGCGGTACCGGGCTGGGTCTGGCCGTCTCGGCCAAGCTGGTTGAGCTCATGGGCGGGCGCATCGCCGTCGAGAGCGCGCTTGGCCAGGGTAGCACATTCACCTTCACTGCCTGCTTCGGCCGAGGGACGGCATCTGCGCAGCCCGAGGCCTGGTTGGCGGGCTTGGAAGGGCTGCAGGTCCTGGTAGTTGACGACAACAGCACCCACCGAGCCATCCTCGGCGAATTGCTTACCAACTGGCGCATGATCCCGACTTTGGTAGACAGCGGCCAGGCGGCATTGAACGCGATGGCGCAGGCGGCGGCCGGTGGACGGCCGATTCGACTGGTGTTGCTCGACGCGCGCATGCCTCCGCCGGACGGCTTTGTTGTTGCCGAAGAGATCCGCCGCAGACCTGAGTTTTGCCACCCTGCTCTAATCATGCTTTCCACCACCGACAGCCCTGCCGAGGCCGAGCAGCGGCGCATGCTGCGCGTCAACTGCTGTCTGTGGAAGCCCGTCAAGCAGTCCGAACTGCTCGACGGCATCCTCAACGTCCTTGCTCGAACTCCGCACCCGCTGGGCCGTCCGCCCGAATTGACGCTGGAACCGGCGCCAGGCCCTGCCCGAACCTTGAAGGTGCTTCTGGTCGAAGACAATGTGGTGAATCGCGAGCTGGCCGTCCGTCTCTTAGTCAAACGCGGACACACGGTTTCTGTAGCCTGCAACGGGTTCGAGGCACTGGCCGCCTTGGAGCGCAATACTTTCGACGCGGTATTGATGGATGTGCAGATGCCGGAGATGGACGGCCTGGAAGCCACTGCCCGCTTGCGCCAGCGCGAATCGGTCGCGGGCGGCCACATTCCCGTTATCGCTCTGACTGCCCACGCCATGAAAGGCGACCAGGATCGGTGCCTCGCCGCCGGAATGGACGCCTACCTGACCAAGCCGCTGGCGGCCGCCCGGCTTTACGAAACTCTGGAACGGTTCGGATCGTTGACCTCGGCCGCTCCTGCGTTCGCCCCGACCACTATCTCCGGGGACTTCGCAACTGGCGAACAGGACTTGTCCGAGGCCACGGACACGTTTGATGCTGTGGGGGCCCTTGCTGGCGTCGGCGACGACGTCGATTTGTTGAGCGAATTGGTGATGGTATTCGCGCGACAAGCCCCTGAACTAATCGCTGGCCTGGGTGCCGCGCTAAACCACCGCGACAGCAAAGTTCTGGAGAGGTCTGCCCATAAGCTGAAGGGCTCGCTCGGCGTTCTTGGAGCGGGCCGCACCCTGGAATTTGCCGCAAGGCTGGAAGCGCTGGCTCGGGCGCAGGACTGGGATGCGGCAACAAGAACTCTCGCCGCCCTGGAGGCCGAATTACCTCGCCTGCTTCATTCGCTCACGGAATTCACTTCCGCTGTGCCCAGGGCCTAGGGCGGCCCACCATCTACTGGCTCATCCACACCGAAGCCGCCACCCGTATAATTCCAACAGCCGGCGAGCCGGGAGGCGTAAGCGACCGGAGTGCGCCGAGACGATTGCGCGATTCTCCGGTGGCTCGCGCTCCGGGCTCGCCGCGCAGGCGCATTAGGAAGCTGCCCAAGCCACTGCAGTTCCCGAAACAGGAAAAGTCGGACCATGGCCAACCCAAAAAAAAGGCTATCGACCAATGCCGATGGCGATTTCTTCGTCGACTCGACCTGCATCAACTGCGACGCTTGCCGACAACTGGCCCCGGAGACATTTGCCGACTCCGGAGACTACTCCTTCGTGCAAACCCAGCCGAACACCGACACGCAGCGGCGCCACGCCTTTCGCGCGCTGCTTGCCTGCCCCACCGGTTCTATCGGCACACTAGGCCCCAACGAAGCCAAACAAGTGAAGGAGGATTTTCCTCTGTTGCTGGCAAACGGAGTGTTCTATTGCGGCTTCAATTCGCCGCTATCCTACGGCGGCAACAGCTATTTCATCCAACACCCTGGCGGCAATTGGCTCGTGGACTCGCCCAAGTTTCTGCCCTATCTCGTCTCGCGGTTTACGGCGCTTGGCGGCATCGCTAACATTTTCCTAACTCACCGCGACGACATCGCCGACGCCGCCCGTTATGCTGCCATGTTTGGCGCCCGCCGTATTATCCACCGCGCCGAGATGGACTCTGTGCCCGACGCCGAGGTCGTGTTGGAGGGCTACGAACCCACTGAATTGTCGCCTGGTTTTCTGGCAATCCCAACCCCGGGCCACACCCAGGGGCATTGCGTGTTGCTTTATGGGGGCCGTTATCTTTTCACGGGCGACCATCTCGACTGGGATCGCGACGCTGGCCGCCTGGACGCCTCGCAGGCCTACTGCTGGTGGTCTTGGCAAGAGCAAACGACGTCTATGGCACGCCTCGGGACCTATGACTTCGAGTGGGTTCTACCTGGCCACGGCCAGCGCGCCTTCCTGCCGGCTGATGTGATGCACCGCGAGATGGCTTGTCTGGTCGATCGTATGCAGCAGGAGTAGGATGCCCACCGCCAGTGCGTGAGCTGCGATAGATTTACACGAAAACAGGGAAAATCGGTGATGAAGTACACGTTTCTGGGCCATACGGGCGTGACGGTATCTCGGCTTTGCCTCGGCTGCATGAGCTATGGCAGCCCGGCCTGGCGGTCCTGGGTGCTCGACGAAGCGGGCGCCAAGCCATTTTTCCGCCGCGCGGTCGAGAGCGGTATCAATTTCTTCGACACGGCCGACATGTATTCGCTAGGTGCCAGTGAAGAGGTAACGGGCAAAGCACTACGCGAATTCGCCAACCTGGAAGAGTGCGTCCTGGCCACCAAGGTGTTTAACCCGATGTCCGACCGGCCCAACATGGGGGGCCTGTCGCGCAAACACGTCGTGCAAGGCTGCGAGGCAAGCCTGCGCCGCCTGGGTGTAGACACCATCGACCTCTACCAGGTCCACCGCTTTGACCCCTCCACGCCGATCGATGAGATGCTGGCCGGCCTGGATTTCTTGGTTCGCCAGGGCAAAGTCCGTTACCTGGGCGCCAGCTCGACTTCGGCCTGGCGTTTCGCCCAGTCGCTGAGTTCCTCGGAGCGCCGCGGGTGGGCGCGTTTCGTGACGATGCAAAACCACTACAACCTCCTCTACCGCGAGGAGGAACGCGAAATGATTCCATTGTGCGAGGCGGAAAGAGTCGGTGTATTGCCGTGGTCGCCGCTGGCCCGCGGACTCCTGGCAGGAACCCGCCAATCGCCCACCGACACCAAGGCCACGGAACGCGCGGCATCGGACGATTTCGCCCGCAAACTGTACGATCAGCCCGGCGACCAGGAAGTAATCGAGGCGGTCCGCCGAGTGGCCAAGGCTCGGGCCGTGCCGCCGGCCCAGATCGCGATGGCATGGCTCCTGTCCAAGCCGGCAGTCACGGCGCCGATTTTCGGCGCAACCAAGTTGCAGCACATGGACGACGCGCTGGCCGCTCTCGATCTGGAGCTAAGCACCGAGGAAATCCGCCAGCTCGAAGCGCCTTACCGCCCCCATCCGGTGCGCGGATTCTAACAAGCCAGCACACAAGATGATTTCAGAGCCGCGAACGTCAGGAATCGCTGGCGCAAGCGCCGCCTGATGGTCCCGGCTCTGAATTTTCGCGAGGAAGTCATTTGAACACTTTCGTGACGCATCTTGAAAGCGCGATTGACGGCACCGCCTTTCCGCCCGGACACGTTTACAACGTGCACAAAGATCGACCTCTGTGGGTGCGTTACGATCTGAACCAGGTTCGAAAGGCCATAACGCCGAGTTCCTTCCAAGAGCGCAGTCCGAGTTTGTGGCGTTACCGAGAGTTGTTACCGCTGCCGTTCGACGTAGAGCCGGTAACGCTAGGCGAGGGCATGACACCGCTGCTGCCGTGTCGGCGTCTCGGGCGCGCTTTGGGTCTCGCCAACCTGTCGATCAAGGACGAGTCCCAGTTGCCAACGGGAAGTTTCAAGAGCCGGGGCATGACCGCCGCTGTAAGCATGGCGCAGCACCTCGGATTGAAACGGCTGGCCATCCCGACGGCCGGGAACGCAGGAGGTGCTCTGGCGGCCTACGCCGCCCGCGCCGGTATGGAAGCATTTGTTTTCATGCCTCGCGACACGCCGGTGATCAATCAATTCGAAGCCTACCTGGCCGGAGCACGCGTTTTCCTTGTCAACGGACTCATTAACGATTGCGGCCGGATCGTTCGCGAGGGAACCGCCAAGATGGGCTGGTTTGACATGTCCACGCTCAAGGAGCCCTACCGTCTTGAAGGCAAAAAGACGATGGGCCTCGAAATAGCCGAGCAAACCAACTACCGGCTGCCCGACGTGATCCTATACCCTACCGGCGGCGGCACGGGGTTGATTGGCATGTGGAAGGCATTTCAAGAGCTTCGCGAACTCGCCTGGCTGCGCACCGAGCGTCTTCCCCGACTCGTAAGTTGCCAGAGCGACGGCTGCGCGCCCATTGTACGGGCTTTTGCAAAAGGCGAGCGCTTCGCGGAAATGTTCCCCAATGCTCACACGGTCGCCAGCGGGTTGCGGGTCCCCGCCGCCGTCGGCGATTTCATGATGCTTGACGCCATCCGGGCCAGCAGCGGCACCGCCGTGGCCGGCAGGGAGGAGCGGATCGTCCACTGGATGCGCGAGGCGTTCCGGCTGGAAGGCATCTCAGTCTGTCCGGAGACGGCGGTATGCCTCGATTGCCTGGAGAATTTGCGGCAAACCGGCGTTGTTCGGCCCGACGAGGATATTATCGTGTTCAACACCGGCGCGGTGCAAAAATACCCCGAGACGGTAAAACTAAGCTTGCCGGAATTAGATAAGAATCAACCCATCGACTATGCGGGGCTGGCGACGTGAGATTTGCCTGAACAAGGTTGCTAAGAACGTTCGGAAAGAACGACGAAGGCTGAATGAGCAACGAATCGGGTGGCACGCTCTGAGCGTAGCGAAGGGCGTGGAGTCTTTGCAGGAGTTTCACGCCCCTTGCTACGCTCAGAGCGTGCCACCAAGCTGTCGACCTGTCGCGTTTCATTTCTTCTGAACGCTCTAACCACCGTCTACATGCAAAATGTCCACATACGGCAAGTGCGGGTGTTCCCGATGGTGGCGGAGCACCTCTCTTAGCACCTCACGCCCCAAGGCCGCATAGGCCGCTTCCAACAATTCACAGGCCGCATCCCGCACTTGCTCATCCCGCGTCGCCCACAATTCCTTCCCGAGTTTCAGAGCCGTCCCCGGAAAGCCCTCGCCAAGAGCCGATTTGGCCTCGTCGATCAGCCGATTTCGTTCCTGCGGTTTGCGGAGCGCCCTCCATAGTTTTCGATCCCCCACCGATAACGGTCGATAGGTCGCCGGTGGGACCACAATGCCCATGCCCTCATGTGTCGCCGCGACCACCCCGGCCCAGCGAGCGGGACGGATCTCCAAGTATTTGTCGATGTACTGCTCACCCGTCTCTCGCCGCTCGCCGGTGGCGAAGCTGCAGAGAGTGGCGCGCACCCGGGCGATTTCTTCTCGCTTGGCCGCATACTGGACCGCGCTCTCGGTAAACGCCAAATCGGTGCAATCGCGGTCGCTCTGCTCGAGGTCGAGCCGCACTGCTTCGAAAAGGGTGTCGCAGTTTGCCTCCAACTCGAAGGCATCGTCGGCGTAGTAGGCGGCAACACAGCCGCCGGGCGCCGACGGGTCGTCGAGATAGTAGCCATAGTGTAGGCCATTCACGTTGCCTGTGAAAACCGTGAAGAACTCCGGCGGGTCGTCAGCGTAACGCCAGTGCAGGTGTTGATGGTAAGGGGCGACGCGTTCATCGAAATGGCCCGCCAACACCTCAAACGGTCCGACCAGATGCAGGCCCGCGGTGTCAGCCAAGGCGGTAAGAGGTTCGAGCGGCGCCAGGCGATTGATGAATCCCCAAAAGCGAAACAGGTCTTCAGGAAAATCGAACCCGTAAAGCTGCCGCAACTGCAACCTGCGATTGAAAACCTGGCTCACCACGGCACATTCTCCTCCCCGAGCGGCTGCCCTTTTCTCCCAAGCGGCATTCAACCGGCACACCCGTCTTAGTCCGATGCCTTGGCATGAAAACGCCTAGTCCCCCCATGCCGCCTACTTGACACAATGCCTCCCTACTGGCAATTTAATCGTATGTGAACCAACGCCCACTGTCGCGTCACCTAGGAGTTGCCTGGTCATGAGTTCCCCCACCAATCCATCTTCCCCCCGACCGGTAGCCGGCCAATCCACCTTGCAACAGCAAATCGCCCAGCTCGAAGCTCAACTCGCTCAGCTAAAAAAGGACCAGACCCTCTTGCAAGACCTCACCGCACGCAAGGAGGAATTGCAAAAAGAACTACAGCGCGTCAACGGCCACATCACTCGTTTGGCAGGCAAGGTGGGCCCCATGGCGCCGGCCAGTCCCGACCGTCCCACGGTTGCTGCCAAGCCGAAACCCATGGCTGCCAAGCCCCTAGCAACTGCCAAGCCTGTGACCCCTCCGGTTACTAAGGCACTTGCCCCTGCGAAAGCGACGGGCCAACCGCGCCTGGCTGACTTGATCCTCGACAGCCTCAAGGGAGCCAAGGGCAAGCCGCTGACGGTTCGGCAACTGACTGAAGAATCCATGAAGCGCGGCTTCACGACGACCAGCAGCCTACCGTACAAGGTTGTCGAGTCGCGGGTACAAGAGCTAAGCAAAAAGGGCATCGTCGCCCGGTCCAAGGACCAACCGGGTTGGGTTCTAACCAAGGCCCAAATGGCCCCGGCCGGCGCGAAACCGCCAGCGCCGGTAGTGGCCAAGCCCGCAAAGCCAGCCGTTAACGGCAAGGCCCCTGTCGTTGCTAAAGACAATCCACCGGCCAAGACGACGCTAAGGGCGGAGATTGTCAGCGTGCTCAAACGCTCGAAACGTCCGCTGCCGCTCAAGGAGTTGACCGAGCGAATCCTGGCCGGCGGTTACCAAACCGTCAGTACCGATTTTGCCAATGTGCTTGGTGTGGCACTGAAGAAACTCGAGAATGTGAAGCGCATACCGGGCGAGGGCTACTTGCTGGAAGGTCCGAAGGCATAGCGGGTCGCCACCGACGATCATGAGATACCATTCAGAACGTATAGCAGCACTGAAGGAGCTCCTCACGTCGAAAGGTGTGGTCATGCAGCGTCGGATTGGCTTCTATGTACCGGTTTTGGCATTGATCGCACTGCTGCCTATGACGTCGCAGATCTTCGGCGATAATCCGCAACGGGCGCCGGGGATCATGGACCAAGAATTGATCACCGAATACCCGACTTTCCGTTATTCACCCAAGGATGGTGATCGGGCAATTTGTGTGACGCTAACCGTCGAAGGCATTGGTCGTGCCATCCCAGGCAGCCGCGTAGATGTCTGGGCAAGCGTTAAGCTAGAAGGCCAGGAGGGAGCGAGCGAAAAGCTGCTTGGCGAAGACGTACTCGTTCTTGCGATCTATCCGAAAAGCAAACGGCGGAGCGCGGTGGGCTTGCTCGTGACACCAGTGACACCAGAAATCGTCCACGGAATACTTGAAGCTGCAAAATGCGGAGGAACACACCTTGCGATGCATGCTCCGACAAACGAATAACATGGTCGCATGAGGCCACCGCGGGCGGAGGTTGGCCATCGCTTTTTAGTTGGCGGCTAACCGAAGGTCACGCCGTCCAGCTTGCAGATTTTGAAGCCGCACGCCCTACAGATCAAGAAGTTCTGCTTCATCAAAAGTCCAATCCAGAACATCGGCCAGAAGAAAACGGCCAGTAAGACCAGGATGACCCAACCCTCCTGCGCGATGTCTTTGCGCTCGTAGGTCCCTTCAGCTTCGCCGCAATGAGGGCACTCGCGGTGGCGCCGGCGCCGCACAGGCCGGACTGGCTCGAGGTCGTCTTCTTTGTCATAGTCGTAGGTACGGCGCGGCCTTGGCAGGTCCTCGTCCTCGTACGGCACCGTGGGACTCGTTCGACGCGGGACTCGCATCCGTTGCCCGCAGGTGGGACACGCAACCTTGATTCCCGCTTCGTCGTCTTGCGATTCCAACGGAATACGGCAGCTGGGACAACAATAGTGCACCACGGCAATGCCCTCGCCA
>Ga0206872_10097_pt1 | contig 26781 bp, 19 predicted proteins | sample Alteio_BWOrgCont_34_FD_152906 | JGI IMG/M metagenome (GOLD analysis project Ga0206872, IMG submission 152906) | Enriched cells from forest soil in Barre Woods Harvard Forest LTER site, Petersham, Massachusetts, United States -... | ecosystem: Environmental > Terrestrial > Soil > Temperate forest >... | reverse complement strand
GCCGAGGCCGGTGAACCGGCAACTCCACGGCTATTTAATGTGTTCTGCAACGGAAAAGTGCTGTTCCAGAACTTCGACCTGAAGAAAGAAACCCTTCAGAAAGGCGTGATGGCTCGCCGATTCGAGGGTCTGGAGCCCAATTCCCAGGGCAAGCTGCTGCTCAATTTCGTTCCCGTTGATGGTTACGCGACGGTGAGCGGGATTGAGGTACTCGCACAGTAAATGGCAAGCATCGTGATGACCGTCGCACCTGTAGTCGAATTGAATCATAGGCTCCCAGATCCCTGATCTCTGTCTCTTCATGAAGCAGACCCTCATTTCACACCTTTCGACCATAGACCATAGCATTGCATCAGCCGCCCAACTGTCAGCGATCCTCTCCGTTCTGCTATTCTTTTTCCTTACTACTGGAGCAAGATAAATGGCAAAGAGTGTCAACAAAGTCATCCTTCTGGGCAACGTGGGCAAAGACCCTGAGATTCGTTCCACCGGCGGCGGCACCATGGTAGCCACCTTTTCAATCGCAACCAGCGAGCGCTCCAAAGACCAGCAGGGCAATTGGGTCGATCGCACCGAGTGGCATAACATTGTGGCTTATGGCAAGGTGGCCGAGATCGTCCGCGACTACGTGAAGAAAGGCTCGAAGCTCTACGTTGAGGGGCGGCTGCAGACCCGCAACTGGGACGATAAAGAACACGCAGGCAGGAAGGTCTACCGCACCGAGATCATCGTCGCCGATCTCTCGCTGCTCTCAGGCCGCGAGGAGGGCTCAGGCCCCTACAACCGTTCCAGCCAGGGCGGCGGCGCATCGTCGTTCGATCAGCGCACACCCGCCGGCGCCGACGACATTTCGCAGCAAGCCGAAATCTCCGACGACGACATACCCTTTTGAGTTGCAGTTGTAGTCGGTAGATTAATCAAGGCTGTCATCCTGAGCGTAGCGAAGGATCTGCAGTTGTTCTTCGTGTGCGTCAGACCAGCCTTTCCTTAGCGAGTCCCCGCCCGCGCTAGTGATGTGTACCACCGCGTCGCCCTCCCAAGCCGCCTGAGCATAGACTCCAACGGCTTTTCGATTTTGCCATGGCCGTAGCGGAGCGGCATGCGGTCTATTTCCCTCAAAACCCTGTTTGCAGCACTGGTTGGCGCTGGGACAGTGATCCTCGCCATTGGAACGTCCACCGTAAGCGCGAAACAAGCGTTGTCTGTGAACGCGCCCGTGCAGGCCGCTGACCCTCCAGCCAAACTAACTGTCGACTATCCCACTGACGACTCTATCTTCCCGCCCGAAATCACTCCGCCCACGTTCCTGTGGCACGAAGAGAATGACGCAGCAACGCGCTGGGTCGTCGAAGTCCGGTTTGCCGACCACTCAGCGCCGCTGCGCATCGATGCCGCTGGCGAGCATCAGCAAATGGGTGAGATCGATCCCGAGGCCGGCACTGGCGATCACATGATTCCGCTGACTCCCGAGCAAGCCGCAATGCGCACCTGGAAGCCCGACGCCCAAACCTGGGCGCGCATCAAGCAGCACTCAGTCAAGTCTCCGGCAACCATACGCATTGAAGGCTTCGCGATCCAGGGTGCAGGTAAGCCTGTTTCGGCCGGCAGCGTCACGCTCACCACGTCTACTGATCCAGTTGGTGCGCCGGTCTTCTACCGCGACGTGCCCCTCATGATCTCTCCGCCATCGGCCAACGGCACCATTCAGCCCCTGCCCACGTCGGCACTGCCGCTCATCAAGTGGAAGCTGCGCAACATCGGCCAGGCCGAGAGCCACACGGTGATGACCGGCCTGCCCACCTGCATGAACTGTCATTCCCTATCTCCCGACGGCAAAACCATGGGCATCGATCTCGATGGGCCGCACAACGACAAAGGTCTCTACGCAATTGTGCCGGTACAAAAACAGATGACTATTCGCAATGCCGACACCGTCCGTTGGAGCACCTTCCAGGAGGACCTGAATGCCAAGTCTGCCGCGCCCTCGGTAAAGCGCTTCGGCTTCATGTCCCAGGTCTCACCTGACGGCCGTTACGTCGTCACATCGATTGGCCCGCCAAAGCTGGGCAACAGCCACGACAAGGTAAATCCCCGCATGATGACGGGCATGTCAGAGCGGCTGTTCAGCATCAACTATCACCACCTCGACTTCACCCAGGTCTTCTATCCCACACGCGGCATACTAGCGTGGTATGACCGGGAAGCAAAGAAGCTGAGACCCCTGCCGGGCGCCGACAACCCAAGCTTCGTCCAGACCAGCGCCTTCTGGTCGCCCGACGGAAAATACCTGATCTTCAGCCGTGCCGCTGCGCAAGATCCATATCCGCCCAATGCGCCCAAGCCTACTTTCGCCGGCGATCCGCGCGAGCCGCAGATCCAGTACGACCTCTACCGCATTCCCTTCAATCACGGTCTTGGCGGAAAGGCGGAGCCGATCACTGGTGCGTCGCAAAACGGCATGAGCAACAACTTTCCCAAGATCTCGCCCGACGGCAAGTGGATTGTATTCGTCGAAAACCACACCGGACTGCTGATGAGGCCCGACAGCAAGCTCTACATTGTGCCCTTCGGCGGCGGCAAAGCACGAATGCTGCGAGCGAACCTGTGGCGGATGAATTCGTGGCACACGTTTTCGCCCAACGGCCGTTGGCTTGCCTTTTCGTCGAAAGCACGCTCACCTTATACCCAATTAATGCTGACGCATATCGATGCGCTTGGCAACGATTCCCCAGCCATCATGATCGAGAACACCACGGCAGCGAATCGCGCAGTTAATATTCCCGAGTTTCTAAACATCCGCGATGATGGTCCCGATCCCGGAATCGAAAAGATTGATCCGCAAGCCACCGAATTCTATAGCGTGGCCAATCAGGCCTATGAGCAAATGGCCGGGGACCACATGCCCGAGGCTGTCGACCTCTTCCGTAAGGCCATTGCGCTTGATCCGGATGACGCTGCGGCCCACTTCGCAATGGCCACCGCGCTCAGTAAAGCAGGCCGGCAACAGGAAGCGACAGACCAGTACCAACAGGCATGCGCGCTCGACCCCAACAACGCGGAGTGGCTGGCAAGCCTGGCGATGTCGCTGGCGGTTAACAGCGATATGGATGCAGCCATTGACACCTGGCATAAGTCGCTCGTTATCGACCCCGCGAATGCTCAAGTGGAAACCGAACTGGGCGCGGCCCTTTTTCAAAGCGGCAAGCAGGAAGATGGCATTGCCACGCTGCGCAAGGCGGTGGAGATGGACTCAAAACTTGCCACCGCACACAAGGAACTTGGCTTGGCGCTATCGCAGTTGGGGCAGATGGACGAGGCGATCGATGAGCTGCAAGCAGCCACCGACCTGAAACCCGATTCAGCCGAGTATCGCTTCAACCTTGGTTTCGTGCTCAGCATGCGCGGCGACTTCAGCCCCGCCATCGACTCGCTGAAAGCCGCGGTCACAATGAGCGCCGGCAAGGACTGGCGGTTTCTGGCGGTACTCGCCGGCGCATACGACAAGACCGGCCGGCCCTTCGACGCCGTCGCGACTGCCCAACAGGCACTCGACGTGGCCGTTGCGGAGCACGACGATCAGGCTGCCGCACACTTACGCGGCGCGCTGGAGCACTTCAAGCAGGAGACTGCGCAACCGCCCAGCCAGTAACAAGGGCGGTTTTCCTATCCTCGCGACGGACTTGTTCCTGAGGCAGAGTGGAATAGAAGAACATCGTCCATTCCAACCTCCCTTCTTTAACCAACCCCTCCGATCATTCATCGTTTTTTTAACCATCTGTTAAATACGGGTGAGACGATCTGCCCTATGATTCCGCGTGGTTCCCCCCGCATGACTCAGGAGGTCATGAAAATATGAAAAAGCGCGTCCCGAAGGTGTTTGTCGCGGCTTTGGCGGCAACATTGTCACTCACTCCATTTGCCCTTCAAGCGAAAGCCCAGGACCATGATCGCGGCCCGGATTGGGATCATGGTCACGATCATTTCCATGGATTTGTTCCGGGCAGCATCGTTTTGAGCGGTACGGTCTACACCGGCAATGCCAACACCGTTGTTCCCGGTGAATCACTGCCGTTCGGTTGCCTGAATACCGGTCCGGTCACGAGCCCTAACCCCGCCACGGTCAACGTGCCGCTTCTGCCACCGTCCACTAACACTACTGCTGTGACGGTAACTTGCGGCTACGCCAGTGATAACGGCGAAGCGCCCAACCTCCACGACAATCACAACGTTTGGAACAACGCCAATACTGATGGAAATTTTGGCGTTTCCTCACCCATCGTTCTTTGGGACCTGACCCGTAACGGCCACGAGTTGGGCGCACTGCACGTTCCCAGTGACGAAATCGTGACCAGCTTCAGCTCGAAATCTGAACTCGCCCTGAATCGCTCCGTAGACGGCAGGAGCCTTACCTTCATGGGTTATCGTGGAGGCCCCGGGTGCCCCTCCCTCACCCTTGATCCAACGACCAACATCCTCACGCAGGGAACGAACGTGGGCCCCGACTCGCCTACAGCGGCCAACCTGCTTGACGTTTCCGCTTCAAGCACGCCGGGCCTTTGCGACCCGACCAATGCCGCGGTTGCAAGCTATGCCGGCGCAGCCAATCCCACTGCTTATTACCGCTCCGTCGCTGAAGTTGACGCCTGGGGTCGCATCTCATACACCGATGGCGATGCCTACAGCGGCGACAATTCCCGCGCCGCAATGAAGGCCGGCAATGAACTGTATTACTCAGTCGGAAACGACAACAACGGTAATCTCTCGAAGAAGCAGATGGGGACTACGACGCTTGGCTTCAATCTCTCCCAATCGACTGGCGCCGAACTGTACGTTCCCGGTGCTGCGCCTCTCGTTCCGCCCAGCAACAATATGATTTCCTATTTCGTTTTTTCGGGAGACAAGCCGGGCAAGGATACCAACTTCCGCGGCATGACAATCTTCGACAACACCCTCTACGTCGCCAAGGGCAGCGGCGGCAACGGAATCAACACTGTCTATCAGCTCGGTACTCCCGGCGTGCTGCCCACCACGGCCAACGCGCCAACTGGCGGCCTGGTCGACGAGCCTGAAACCATTCTTCCCGGATTTCCCAACACCAGTGCCAGCACCGCCAGCCCCGGCGGCGCCTATCCTTTTGGGATCTGGTTCGCGAACCCCACAACTCTCTATGTATGCGACGAGGGCGACCTGGTATACACCGCGAATCAGACCATCAACGGACAGGTCAACGTTGCCGACTCCGGTACACTGGCCACCGCCGGCCTGCAAAAGTGGGTGCTCACCACGCCGTCGGGCGGCAGCCCCACCTGGGTGCTCGAATATGTCATCCAGAATGGGCTTAACCTTGGCGTCCCTTACAGCGTTCCGAATTATCCCGCTGCAATTGAGCCCGCTACCGGCGGTTGCCGCAACATTACCGGCACCGTCAACCGGGATGGAACTGCGACAATCTACGCCATCACTTCCACCATCAGCCTGAACGGCGACAACGGCGCCGATCCCAACAAGCTTATGGTTGTTACCGATCGCATCAGCGACACTCAGTTGTCCACCGGCCACTTTCTCGACACCTTCTCGACCGTGCGCTCGGCCCAGGCAGGCGAAGCCTTCCGCGGTGTAGCCTTCGCCCCCGAAGACCACCCCTGGTAAAACCTCTTACACAGTCAGTAATAATTTAGGGCTCCCCGAGCGATATGAACCGGGGAGCCTTTTTCTTGCTGGGTTGAATCGGCAGGCTTGTGCATTGAAGGCTCTGCCCTCCTCCTTTTTGCTGCCTTATGGTGCGATCGAGTGGAGGTTGATATATAGTAGGGATTCCCTAATCCAAAGTGGGCCCCCCGTACACAAGAAAGTCGGTATTATGCAAGCCAGCGAAAATACTTCGAAGCAAGCCAAGGGCCTGCCTCGCGAAATTTACGGTGATCTCACGAAAAACAATTCGATCTCGGTAACAAACGACCAAGCTAAAATCTCTGAGCGGAAGACTCTGCACCGGAGCGGCCGGTGGAACAGCCTTTACCGCTGGCTAGTGGGAACAATCGTTCAGGATGTGCCGGAAGATAGCGCAATCTGCGAGTTCGATTGCAAGAAGGGGCAATGCACTGCCGGGGAGTGGGCTCAATGCGATAGGCGGCATACGAAAGCCGCAGGAGAACTTTGGCCAGCCGCCGGGGATTTGGCATCGGAGCATACTCTCGCCGGCAAAGAGAGCAAAACCGGGATTACCACCGCCAAAGTTGAGACTCAGTAAAACCTCTGGTCGCAGTACCGCCTTAGTGGCGATCCAAGGTCACGCTCGGAGCGGCATCATCTACTGCCTTATACTAGCCGGGCCGTACGCATCACGGCTTCCGCAACTTCTTGAGGTGTCATCAAGTCGGCCGTGATCGATACGTGTGCGATGCGATAGAGCGGCAAGCGTCGCGCGTACCGATTCTCGAGGTGAGTGCGGTCGGCGAGTATGGGGCGCACAGATTCGGTCCCCTTGCAGCGGGCCAGCGTGGTTCCCAGTTCCACTTCGAGATGCACCACCAACGTGCCCTCAACAGTGAGCAAAAGCTCGCGCGTTTCCGCGTGCTCAATCGCTCCTCCGCCGAGAGCCAGCACGAGCCCATCGCCAGATACCAATCGAGCGATCGTTGTGTGCTCTATGTCGCGGAAGGCCGCCTCGCCATGCCGCGTGAAAATCTCCGCAATTCTCAATCCGGCGTCGTCTTCAATCACATTGTCCGCATCGACGAAACGCCAGCCCAGCCGCGCAGCTATTAATGGACCTACCGTGCTCTTGCCCGAGCCCATAAAGCCGGTGAGCACGACGCGCTTGATCGGCGCTGTGGTTTTTTTCTGATCGTCGCTGGCTGAAGTCATTCTCATCAGTATAGGGAATTCATCAGAGAGAAAAAGTTGTACGGTGCTCAGCTTATAGCTCCGCAATATTCCCTTGCTCCCTTGCTCCCTCGCTCCCTTATTCCCTGCCTTTACGCGAACACCATCACTATCGCGCCCACTGTAATCAGCGCTCCGCCGACGAGGGCGGCGGTATTCAGTTTTTCTCCCAGCAAGAGCCACGCAAAGATCATCACCAGCGGAACGGAAAGCTTGTCGAGCGGGGCCACGCGCGATGCCGGCCCCAACTGCAAAGCGCGAAAGTAGCACAACCACGAGAGTCCAGTGGCCAGGCCTGAAAGCGCGAGATACAAAATCGTCCGCCGGTCGAGGGTGCGAATCTCGCCATGTTTGCCGAGGGCCAGCGCGATACCCCATGCAAAGATCACCACCACCGTTGTGCGCAGCGCGGTGGCCAGGTTTGAGTCGACGTGTGCAACGCCCACTTTGGCCAGCAGCGCGGTAGCCGCGGCAAAGATCGCCGAAAGAATAGCCCATCCAATCCAGCTCATAAAACCATGCTAGTAGCATGACCTCGTGGATTTGTATTTGCACAAGTCTCAACTTCGATGGCAATCGGCTATTCAGGGCAATTTTTGAGGCACCAGAAACTGTGGTAAGTTGATCTCCTGGGCCGCCATTTGACCTGCTTCAAGGAGGCGCTTATGGGCCGGATTGCCTACGCCGCATTGCTGGCGTTCATTTTGATCGGTCACCCCCACCCGTCGCATCCGCAGGAGGAAGCGAAGAAGCCGGAACCCAACAAACCACCGGAGCCCAGGAAGCCTGAACCCCTTCCCGGCAAACCCGGTTATTCCGTCGCCCCCCACAAGTCGGCTTCGGGCCCACCGAAACCCCCAAAACGGCTGGATTCTGGCCACTCTCTTGATGATTTTGGAAAAAAGGAAGAGATTAAGCGAGCAAAGAATGGCAGCACCGATCTGAATTCGCCGAACAAGAACCACGAGGAAAACGAAGAAACGGAGGAACATCACCACGAACACCCAGGCCCGTGCGAAGACCAGAAAACAAACTCGATTAACAACAAAAGGTGCCTCAACAAGCAACCCAATCCCGCATCAAAGCAGGGTTTGAATCCAGTGAAGCCCCAATCGCCATGGAGGTTCTTGACTGACTGGGCATAGCCTTAAAGACGCTCACTTTCGCGAAACCCTTGCGGCGCATCGTTCAAACCTGCGTGAAGCGAGGTCCGATACGAAATGCCGCATCACCCTGTTGATGCAGTATGCCGCGTCACCCAGGTTGGTAAACTGCACCAATGGAGACCGGCCGCCCCAGTCGCACAGCCCTTCGCGTTGCTCAGCGCCGCGCCATCCACCAGGTGCTGGACCAGTCCCCTCCCGTCCTCAACGACCCCATCGCTGTCCCGCTGCTCGGCCGCGAATTTACTTACGACGCCGAGAAAGAGTCTTCGCGATTCGCGCGCGCCTTTCGCGCCTTCATGGTCGCGCGCAGCCGTCTCGCTGAAGACCAGCTTGCCGCAGCCGCGGCGCGGGGCCTCACCCAGTATGTTGCGCTTGGTGCCGGGCTAGATACTTTCGCCTATCGCAATCCCTTTCCCCAGGTCCGCGTCTTCGAGGTCGACTTTCCGGCTACGCAGCAATGGAAATGCTCGTTGCTCGCAGCCGCGTCGATTCCGATCCCTGCCAATCTCACCTTCGTGCCGCTCGACTTTGAGCACATGACGTTGAGTGAGGGCCTGACATCGGCAGGATTCGACTCGGCGCGGCCTGCTTTCTTTGGATGGCTCGGAGTAGTGCCCTACCTTAGCCTGCCTGCTTTTCGGTCGTCGCTTGAGACTATCGGCCGGCTGGCTGCGGGTTCGGGTGTTTGCTTTGATTTCGCGCAGCCCCCTGAGTCCCTGGAGCCCGAGTATCTGGCCGTGTTCCAGGTGCTGGCGGCGCGCGTGGCTGCGGCCGGAGAGCCTTTCCGGCTGTTCTTTACACCCGAACAGCTCCGGCAGGAGTTTCGCGCTGCCGGATTTACGCGCGTCGAGATTCGTACTCCCGGCGAACTGAACGATATGTACTTCAAGGGCCGGACAGATGGACTGTCGATGCCTCGCGCGGGAGTAGGCATGTTCGCCACGGCCTGGAAGTAGCAGGCGATAAGATGTCGTTATGCGCCCGTTACTTTCCGGCAGGATTCTCTACGCTGCCGCCGCGTTCCTGGTTTTCGGTTTGGCCGGCTGCGGCTATCACACGCTGGGCGCGGCAACGCACTTGCCACCCGACGTAAGAACGCTTTCCGTTCCCGTGTTTGCCACGCGCACTGAGGCCAACGGAACCGAGACGGTGATGACTGACGCCGTCATTCGCGAGTTTGCCGCGCGAACCGGCTTCAGAGTGACGCCTTCCGGCGACGCAAACGCAGACGCGGTGCTGCATGGAACCATCCTCAAACAGGTAGTTATGCCGCTCACTTACAACTCGAACACGCAGCAGTCGTCGAGTTTCGTAATCACCATTACGGTTGCGGTTACGCTTAACGCTCGCGATGGCCGCGTGCTTTACAAGAACGACAACTACACATATCGCGAGCAGTACCAGTCGACAGTCGATCTGCCCACGTTTTTCCAGGAAGATCCAGCGGCGGTTCGGCGCCTTTCGCGCAACTTCGCAAGGCAACTTGTTGCCGATGTCCTGGAAGGTTATTAAACGCGGGATACGCCCGCATATCTACCCTGTCGACCCGCATTTAGGTTCTAAATCGTCGCCTCATCCTGGGTACCGCCGCCTTAGCAATTCTCAGTTGTCAACCATGGCAAAAATTACTGCCTTTCAATTCAAGCGTTTAGCGCCCAATTATTCTGCAGGCAAATACCGGCTACCGGCGCAGAATCATAAATAGGAAAGGATTAGCTTATGGTCATTAAGAAAAGCAGCACCGCATTCGCCGGAACAGCCTTCAACCACGGCCAGATCTCGTCTCAACTTGCACCCTGCCGAATTCACCCCCAATGCACACAGAAACCGTGCAGTTGTGATTCGATCCAATATAATCAACAGCTTGACGGAAAAACTCCGCACAGATTTCATACAGAAACCGTACAGAATCCACACAGAATCTGCGCAGATTAACGCAGAAACTGTGCTCCCAATCCATTAAGCCGGAAGAAATGAAGGTCAGGGACCAGGAAACCACAGCAGCAAAACGGGGAACTGACCACTGAGTACTGCCTTTACCCTGCCCGCACCAGCAAACAAGTGATGTTGTCGTGTCCGCCGGCTTTGTTGGCTGCGCTCACCAAGCGGGTGCACAGCTCGTCGAGAGGCAGGTCGAGCCGCAGCAACGACTCGATGAGAGGGTCAGAAAGCTCGCGCGTGAGCCCGTCTGAACAGAGCAGGAAAAGGTCGCCCGGCTCGACCTCAATGGCGAAGATGTCAGCCGTAACCTGGCTCTGTGTGCCCAAGGCTCGCGTGATTACGTTGCGCAGCGGCGAGCGCAAGGCTTCGGCGGGGTCCATACGGCCCAGGCGCACCTGTTCTTCAACCAGCGAATGGTCCTGGGTAATCTGCAGGAGTGAACCCTGGCGCACCCTGTAGCCGCGGCTGTCGCCCACATTCACGATCAGGATTCGCCGTTCCTCAGCAATCAAAGCTACGAGGGTGGTGCCCATTCCGGAGAGCTTGGGATTGCGCTGGGAGCGGATATAAATGGCCTGGTTGGCGGCGCAGACAGCCTTTTCGGCATGGTCCCGTACAGGAACGCCAAGCTCTTCGGCAACCAGCAGCCGCATCATCTCGTCCACTGCAAGCGAGCTGGCAATTTCCCCGGCCGCCGCCCCGCCCATTCCGTCGCACACTATGAACACGCCGTGCTCAATCGAATATCCGAATGCGTCTTCGTTCGATGGACGCTTACGGCCGCGGTCGCTTACCGCTGAAGCCGTGTATTGAACCAGAGCCGTGGACAATTGCCTGTCTCCCATCGCTCAGTTTACACAGGTTTGGAGCATGCCGGGGAACACGAATGAACCACGCGGCCTGCAATTCCCGAAAGCGGCGGTTCCTGGTTGCGAAAACAGCCGGGAAATGGCCGAACGACCATCTCTTGACTAGTTTGAGCCCCCACATCCAGGATCAGGGCTGAAAAACGAGAGCCACGGCCGCATTGGCCATGGCTCTCGTTTGTTGCACCGGAGGTCCGGTGGGACCAATCAGTGTCGGGCAGAATTGTTTTCGGGCTGAGTGATGGGCTGATGACGGACTGGAGTCCGCCCCGCCGCCAGTGGGCGCGGATGAGAGTTGAGCGCCAGTTGCAGGCGTGACTTGGTCAACGGCGCAGGCTTGTGCACAAAGCCCGATCCCCTGACCATGGTCGCCGCCTTCAATTCGGCGTTGTAGCGCTCAGTCACATCAACATGCCGCAGTGTCTCATAGCCGCGGCGCTTGGCTACGATGCGGTAGTCGAAGCTCAGGGTGGAAGTGCCGCCACCCGACTCGCGCACCTCAAAGCTGGTTGGCGTGGTGTTGATGACATAAAGACCCTTGGAATCAGCGCGGGGCGTGAGGAAGACGTGATATTCCGCATTCTCGCTCACAGTCTCCGCGAAGGTTGGATCGATTCTGACTACCGCTACTCCCCTCTCCAATTTACCCGTGCCAAAGTCTTCCATCCAGCTTTCCGGCGACTGCACTCCGTAGGTTTCCACGGTGCGCGCGCCGTTCCCTGCGCTGGCAAGAGATTTGATGGGGCCGGTGCAGCTAAGGCTGCCCCCACTGCCAATGCCGCAGGTGCCGCCTGGAGTGGACGCCATGAGGGTATTGAAGACGCCCGTGGAGGCCAGGCCAGTGCCGCCGGCAGAAGCGTTTGACACGTACAACGTTGACCAGTCTGCGCTGTTATTCAGGAAGACGCCGGCGTGGCTGTCGTCCGCGGTGCCCAGCACTCCGATTGCCCAGGCGGGGGAGACGGTGGTACTGCTGGTGCCGGTATCGCCCCACACTCCGGAGTAGATGTTAAACTCCCCGTAAGTGGCGCTCGCCGTGTTTGCTACACCTAAAACGCCTGCGTCTTGCTGAACGGTGGCCGCGTTGAAGCCCTCCACACCATTTCCGCCGCCGCTGGTTGAGCTATACACGCCGGTTCCGGAGACAGCGGATGCAGTCAAACCATATCCGTTCGTGCCCTCGAACTCGCCGGCCGTTCCCGTGCCGTTTTCGGCAATTAGCGCGGGGAAATCACTTCCGTTGGTAATAACTGCCGCGCCGAAGGCATCGTCCGCTGTAGCGATGAGCGCCATAGGAATGCCCGTGCCGGTATTGGAGTTGTCGGCCCAGACACCGGCATCGACTTGCATCGCTTCAGTGGAGTAAGTGGAGCTGAAAGCCGTGCCCGTAAAGCCCAGCACGCCCGAAGAACCGGCTGCCGGAGTGGTTACTTGCCCATACACGCCTTGTCCGGAAGTGCTTTCTCCCTGCACTCCGTACCCGGTATCCGAGTCGCCAAAAACACCAACTGAGCCACTGGAGCCCCAACCTAGAAGCGCGGCGTTGCCGGGGCCGGAGGTTTGATAGGCCTCTTGGTAGCTCGTAAAGATATTGCCCCCGGACAGCTTTGCATACCTTGAGTCGAAAGTAGTCTCGAGGCCGGGAGTGATGTTGGTTGTGAGGGTGGTCTGATTCAGCCCGATAGCCACCGAGCCCGACGTTCCCGATCCAGTAAGCGGGCTGGTGGTGGTGATACCGGTGATGGTGCCGCCGCCGGTGCCGGTGATGGGGAAGGTCTGTCCGGGGGCAAAGGTGATAAGTCCTTTGGGCGAGATCGAAAATCCGGTCGCGACCGGAGTGGCTGTCGCAATGCTGTACTCCAGCGCCAGGTTGGAGGACGGCGAAGTGGTGTCGTTGCCGGTGGGAACCACCTGCCAGGCGAAGTTTTGCGCAATCGCGCTGGAAGTGCCGCTCGAGTAGGTGCTGGCGCCCAGTTCGAACAGTGGCGAACTCGACGCTGCCGATGAGGTCGCCGCGGTGTGCGTCATTGCCGTGAACCCGCCGAAGCTGACAACCTGGCCGAAGGAGTTCATTGAAAAAACGGTCGATAGGGGGCCGGCTCCCACCTGATACTGCATATAGAGATTGCCGACAGGATTGGCCGTGTTATTGCCGGCAGGATACGCAGTCAATTTAAAAGTCGGAGCCACCGCGGCGCCGGCGGTCGTCGACCATGCGCTGGTACTCCACGCCATCGACTGCGAGTTATAGGAGGTGGAAGTGGTGGCCGTGCCCGCCGCGGGCAGGGTCAGCGTTCCCTGAAACTGTCCGGGGCCGCGAAACTGGACTGCTCCGTTCACATCCAGCATGTCGACAGGCGCGGTCTCATTGATGCCGATCTTGGAGCCGACCTGATAGATGTTCGAGTTGCCGATGGTGTTGGCCCCGGTGAATTGGGGGATGGTGCCGGTGGTGCCCGAGCCGGTGATGGTGCCCGAGGTCAACGGATTGAACGCCTGGTCCGAGGCGCGCTGCGCCTCCGACCGGGCAAACTGCGACAACTGCTCCTGGGTCACGAAATCCCCGGCCGGATGCCCGGCCAGCGCCTGGGAGTCGCCCGACTTCATGGCGTAGGGGACGCTGGAAAGCAGCACCCGCTCCAGTTCCGGAGCCCGCTCCACCGACATGCCAAGCCAGCGCGCCGCGCCGCCTTGAAACAGCGTCTGCGGCAGGCCCGCTTGACTCGCGCTGCCCAGCAGAACCGAATAGGAACCATCCACGTCGACCGTTATCTTCTGCGTCTCGGTCCACAGCGGTTCGCCGCCTTCAGGCGCCGCATAAATGCTGAATACCGCTTCGACAGTATCGCCGGTGCGCGTGGCCAGCTTGCCAGAGTACCGCACTTGTTGCGGTATCACCGGGGCGGCATACACAACGCCAATAGAACTTGCTTGCGGGGTCGCGTCCTGCGAAAGTGCTGGAAGCGGGAGCCCGGCACACGCGATGCTGGCCAGAACACAGAGCGAAATTTTCGCCCATTCACCGCCCTTGAAGACACAGGTCAATCCAATATGTTTCATGCAATTCTCTTTCTCTGCTTGAGGATGGTCACTTGGCGAGCCATGCCCAGGCGGGGGAGTTGAATAAAGCCGAGGATGTGTAAATAAAGGGGAAGCGCCAGGAAAGAGATTACTTGAATCGCAGCAGTGAACAGCTCGCCGCTTAAGGGAACGATTGTGACTATAACCCGTCAGCTATATGCAGGTAAAGAACTACTTAAACGGCCTGAGAAATGGCCTGCCTTTGCCAGGGAGAGTACCGCCATGCTCTCCGCTTGACGGCATATTTGCGCTACTTGTCTTGGACTGTGGGCGGAACGGGGGGCGGATCGGGCAGGTCGAAGACCTGGATGCCGCCGGCGTTGACCACCGCTACCCTGCGGCCGGAAGGCGAGATGGCTACGTTTCCGCCTGCATCGAGCACCGGGCTGGCCGGGGTTTCAAGCGCCATGTCGCCGGTGGCTGCGTCGTATACCGTGACCCACTGGCCTTTTACATCGTCGGAGTCGAGCGCGGAATAGGAGTTTATGGGGTGGGTGAGGCCCAGCGTCTCGCGCGCTATCCGGCTACCGTTTGGCGCCATGACCACCTCTGGCCAGACGGCGACCGGAGGCGTGACGTCGATCCACAGCACTTTGCCGTCGGTGTTCATGACCACGAGCTTGTCTCCGCCGCCCGAGGAGCAACCGGTGATGAGGATTTGTTGCGCGGAGATGAAATCGTCTCGCGGCTCGCATTCCGATTCCACGCTGGCCAGCACCCGGCTTCCGCCATCGTAGTAGTTCAGGTTGAGGATTCGCTGCCAGCGTGCGCCTTCAATATCGTCGAGGTATCCGAAGCTGTTGATGGGCAGATGCACTTTGTTCCGCACGCGGGCCAGCAGGATTACCTTGCCGGTGTCGCGTCTTAGAATTCGCACTACAACCTCCGGAGTGCGACCGTTGTCCTCGGCGTCAAGATCCATGCTTGATGCGGAGCTGGAGGATGCGCCGCCCACATCACTGATTTGGGGCTTGGCGGGCGCAGGCTCACGCGAATTGCTGACGATGTATTGCTGCGTGGGGTCAACCTCGATCCACTCGAGGGCCCCGGGGAACTTGAGAAATGGCTTAAGGTTCAGGCTGGGGTCGCCCACCTTTAGCTCATTGCGGTCGCGCAGCAGAAAGTGACCGTCGCTGAGCATCCACAGGTAGCGGGCGCGGTCGTGCACGGTAAAAACCTGCTCGGCCTCCACGGTGCCCTTGGGCAGGTCAAGCACGACGGCGCGAATCTGGCGCTCTTCTTCTTCGTTGTTGCTGGTGTCGCGATGCAGCAGGCCGGGCACCCGGAAAGTGAACAGCAACTTGTTTTCGCCAATGAAATCGAGTGAGGCCATGGTGTTGCGCGCGCCCAGGTAAAGAGCGCCGGGCGCGGTAAAGCCCAAGGGCTCAACCGGGATGGAAAATGAGGGCGGAGTAGTGGGTTCGGCGGGAAAGCGGCTGGGAATATTGCGCTCTTTAACTTCGTTGCGAGAGTGACCGGACAACTGGGCATGAAGGGGACCCGAAAATGACAGAAACAATACCGATGCGGTAAACAACAGGGCCGCGCTCGCATTGAAGTTTTTCATTCGCTGCCGCATCGTCATCGCTATGTATTTTCGCCGATGGGAGTGGGTTGGCGGGAATGATACTGGGCTCAGTTGGTTGTGCGAACCTAGAAATGGGATGGATATCAGCAAAAAAGACTCACCCGGAGAGCACGGCGGCGGTGACCGATTCAGGCTGCTGGGTTACGGCGCGTGCGCGTTGGCCGGGGCGCTATGGGGCACGGGATTCTATTGGGGCCGGCTTGCGCTTGATGAAATGAGCGTGGAGCACATGGTGCTGTACCGCTTTCTGTTTGCGTCGCTGGGCATTTTACCGGTGGCGCTGCGGAATCGCGTACGGCTGACGGCAGCCGAAATGCGGCTGCTGCTGCTGATTGCGGCGTTTGGGATTCCGATCCAGTTTTTGCTGCAGTTTCATGGGCTGGCGTTGACCACGGTGAGCCACGCGTCGTTGATGGTGGGCGCCATGCCGGTGCTGTTGGCGGCGAGTGCGGGAATATTTGCGGGCGAGTCGCTGGACTGGATTGAGTGGGTCGCACTGGGCGCTTCGACGGTTGGCGCGGCACTGGTGGTGCTGGGCGGAAGCCACGTGGCTGCGGGTCGCGAAACTCCCACGCTGGCCGGCGATTTTCTGGTGATTTTGTCGCTCTTTACGGCGCTCGCATGGATACTGCTGAGCAAAAAGCTGATGGAGACGCACAGCCCGCCGGTGGTCACGGCTTACACCATTCTTGCGGGAACTTTGATGCTGATAGTGATTGTGCTTGGACCATGGGCGATATCTCCCATCACGCATATTCGCGCGGAGGGACTGCCATTTGCACACGTCAGCGCCACGGCCTGGATTGCGCTGGCCGTCAGCGGAGTGTTGTGCACAGCGCTGACTACGCTGCTTTGGAACTGGGGGATTCATCACGTGCCCGCTTCGCGCGCCGGAGTGTTCCTAAATATTGAGCCGGCCCTCGGCTCCATTCTTGGCGTGGAGCTGCTTGGCGAGAAGCTTGGGCCCTACGCCTGGCTGGGCGGCGCGCTGATTCTGGGCGCGGCCATCACGCTGACCACGCGTGGAAGAGGAGCGCAGCCGGTCGCGATTCTGGAATAAAACAGGGAGCGAGGGAGCAGGGGCGGCTTCGCTGAGACTTTCAGTGCTGTGGGCATCTACACAGTCGTCCCCCCGTTGCAGGAAGTATGATGGCTCGAAATGGAAGCGAAGGAGTTTAACGTGCGAATAACTTCGAGCCACACTGCCCGGATAAGGGCGAGCGCTATTTTGATTGTGGGTACGGTTGCGCTGCTCGGCGGATGCCGGGAACGCCGAGTCCTTGCGAGTAATACGAATGCAAACGGCGATGATCATCGGCCGGCGGTATCACAAATTCACACCTACTCAACGACGTTCCCAAAGACAGAGAACCCGATTAGCGAAGGCGGGAGGTGGATGGGAGGAAGCCTGGCAGGGCGAGACCCTGGGAAAGTAAACAGCAGCACGGGCGGCCGCCTTTTTGGAGATGTGCAGACCGTGAACGGCTTGTCGTTTGGCGTTGATGAGCCGACGGAGTTTGGTGATCCCACTGCCGTTCTTACTGGCGCATGGGGGCCGACTCAAACAGCTTCGGCGAAGGTGAAGATTATCAAATTGCCACATGGCAATTGCTGCCACGAAGTGGAACTGCGCCTGCGCATGACGATTACGGATCGCAGTATCACCGGATACGAAGCTTATTGCAGCGTGATGCCCGACAATGCGTACTGCCATATTGCGCGCTGGAATGGCCCTAATGGCAGCTATTGGAACTTCGAGAAACCTATCGGTCCCAATTACCTCGCGGACGGTGATGTGATCAAGGCGACGGTGACTGGCAACAATCCTGTGATCATTACTCTCTATAAGAACAACGTGCCGATTGCACAGGCGGTGGACACAGGCGCGGCCGGCGGAGGAAATGGCGCATATGGGCCATGGAAATCCGGAAACCCCGGCATTGGCTATTTTGACAATATCGATAACAACTGGAAGGATTTCGGCTTGTCCAGCTTCAGCGTGACTGATGACGAGTCTGCCGCTGCGCCGCCGGCCGGCGAGCGATGAATACTTTTAGGGTCGGCTAACCCTCGAACGACAGTTGCGCTGTCGAAAATAAAGGCGCGGACGGCTTGGGTTCGCTGGCAAGATCGTAGACCAGCCGCTCGAGTACCAACCGTTTGTCTGGCGGCGAACTACGCAGCTCAAGATCGGCGCGCGCTACCAGCCGCAATGCGCGCGTAAGCTCGCGGCGGTTCTTGTAGCGGCGGGCCTGGCGGATGAGGTCTTCGGCGGCGAAGGGTGGAATGCGGAACCCCTGCCATAGAGCCTGCCAGATTGCGCGTGTGTCGCGGACGTTTTTCTCCTGGATGACCAGCATTTGCCTGAAGGTGCGCGCCAGCATGTAGAGGTGTCCGATGCCCGCGTCTTCGCCGGCATCCGAACTATTGAGCAAGCCGTGCAACAGCGCCAGGGCGCGTACGCGATCTTTGGAACTGATGGCATCAGTGAGTTCGTAGAGCGAGCGCTGCTTGGCGCCCAGCACCATGGTTTCAACGTCGCCGAGTGCGATGCGCGTGCGTCCGGTTGTGTAGAGCAACAGTTTTTCGAGTTCCGATGCAACCAGCATCATGTCCGCGCCCAGCGCGTCAACCAACTCGCGCGCGGCGTCGGGCTCAAGCTTTACGCCACCGGCCTGCGCCGTCGCGGCTGCCCAGCGCATGGCATCTTCGTCGCTTACGCGGGCCAGCTCAACCATGCCGCAATGCGTGCCGAGCGTTTCCTGCAGGCGTTCGAAGCGGTTCTTGTCGTCCATTTCCATGCGGCGGGTGTCGTTGGCGATGCGCAAATAATCGGCAACAAAAATTATGAGCGCTTGTGGGTTTGGAGATTTGAAGTAACGGTCGAGCGCGGCGAACTCATCTTTTTTTGCGCCGCGCGTGTAAAGCTGCTTCACATTGCGCACAAAGATTACCTGGAAGGGCGACATAAGCGAGGGAGTCTGCGCGCGGTCAAGCACTTCAAAGATGCTGGTGGATGCGAGGTCGAGATCGGAGAGGCAGAAATCTCTGAGGTCTGGGGGAACAAATGCTTTCAAAACCGCGGCGCGGCAACGGTCGAGGAGAAAAACTTCATCGCCGGCGAGCACATATCCTGGGCGAAGTGACCCGACATTGGTCGCGGCCGCTTCGATCTCGGCCACAAAGCGGGATGCGGCCGAAAATCCCGCGCCCCAGCGCGCCGTGCTCATGCGGGCACGCTCCTCGGGGTCGAACTGTTGGGAGTCGCACTCATCCGGCTACAGGATAACTTGGCTTGCGCGCGCGGACCAGTGGAAAGCCGGGACCGAATCAAACTGGTCCTTAGCCTTTGTTGCCCTTACCGTCCTTCTCATGCACTTGCTTGTCGGCCACGTGGGACTCTTTGCCCGCAACCAGCGTGGCTGGGCCGCCTTTATGGGGCGGGGCTGTGTTTGTCTTGCAGTCTTCGTCATGCTTGACGGCAGAGCCTGCATCGCGTGGAACCGCCGCGGCTACGCTGCCCATGGGTTCATCTTTCGATGTGCTCTGTTCCTCGTCTTCGTCAAACTTTCTCTTCTGTTCCGCCTTCATTCCCTCTTTGTTCGACTGCGCTTGCTGTGCCATTGTCTGCTCCCTTTACTGCTGTCATCTTGGATGCAGACTTCTTCTTTGCGGGCTTCTTTGCGGGTTTTGGAGCGGCCTCTCCACCCAGCAGCGGCGCCCATCGTAATTCGAGCACATGCGGGGCAAGTTTGGCCTTGGCGATTGCCAAATCTGCCATGGCATTCACAATCCACTCAAAATTTTCCGCGCCCACCGATTGCATGTCGGCATCGGGCGCGGGATTCATAAAGTCGATGGCGTAGGGAATTCCATCTTCCACCGCGAACTCGACTGTGTTCAGGTCGTAGCCGAGGGCGCGGCAGAGTGTAAGGCAATCCTGTTCAATGCGCTTCAACAGTTTTTTCCCGGCCGCATCCTGCGCCGCATTCTGTACATATCGCTCGGCGTGCGGCTTGCGCGGATCGTAGGGCATGATGTGCACTTTTTCCTGGCCCACCACGTAGCAGCGGTAATAGTCAGTGAAATCCACGGCCTTCTGGTACATCATGCACAAGTCGCGCGACTGATCGTAAGCCGCGAAGAACTCTTCGCGTGTGCGAATGTGGTACACGTCGCGCCAGCCGCCGCCATCCACGGGCTTCATGAATCCATGCTCGCCCACGTAGGCAAACACTTCGTCCCAGTTGAGTGGATACTCAAGGTTTCGCATGGAGCGGTCAGTGGTGCCCTCGGGGTGCAGCTTATGCGGCAGGATGACTGTGGGAGGCACGGCTACGCCCAGCTTGGCGGCCAGCGTGTAGTTGAAAAACTTGTCGTCGGCCGACCACCAGAAGGGATTGTTGATGATGACGGTGCCGTTGATGGCGGCATGCTTGAGGAAGGCGCGGTAGAAGGGAATGTCGTGCGAGATGCGATCGACAATCACCGAGTAAGCCGGCGGCTTGTCGAGCTGGACCGCGCCGGTCTGGACGAACTCGGCTTCGATGCCTTCGACGTTGCGCGCATTGATGCGCTCAACCAGCGCGCCGGGAAAGCTGTTCTCCATGCCGAACAGTACGCCGATTCGTTTCACGATCCTGCCTCCTGGGTGTGCTTTCGAATGATTGCGATGCGCCTGCCGCGTCGGCTTTAGAATATTTCTCCCTTTTGGTGCAACGTAATCCCACAGTTAACACGATAAGAAGAAATGCCCTAAGTGGATTTATCCGGCAGCCGGAACACATCCGTACAGCCCAGTTTACGGCATTACGTGGATGTGGAAGACGCAAGTGTGACGTCATGAGCTACATGCGCGCGCAGTGCTCTCCAACACATCTCGACCTGAGGGGCGGGCGTATAGTTTGAACCGTTTATAGAGTGACTCTGAGCCTGATTCGGCAGAGGAGGTTTCATGGGATACCGTGCACTCACAGTTGCAAGAGAGTTTGGCAGCGGCGGCGGACGCATTGCCAACATCGTTGCTCGAAGGCTGGGATGGAAGCTTCTCGACCAGGAAATTATTGGCCAGATTGCCCGGGTAGCGCACGTCGATTCAAACGTAGTGAGACATTATGACGAGCGTGTCGACTCGTGGCTACGCCGCGTGAACGAAGAGGCTATCCGCGGAGTTGCGCTTGCGGCCGGGCGTCCCCTCGCCGAAGATGACATATTCGACGCCCACACGATGGCCGATCGCTCGCGGAACATTATTGAAGAGGCTTACGCAGCCGGCAACTGCGTGATTGTGGGCCGCGGCGCGCAATGCATTTTGCAGCACAAGCAGGATGCTTTTCACGTGTTTGTTTACGCGCCTTTGCGGGAGCGCATCGAGCGGCTTAGAAAGCGCCTTGAGACCGGCGCCGATGTTGAGCAGATGCTAAGGAGTGTGGACGGCCAACGCGCCAAATATCTACACCAGCAGTTTGGCCGTCACTGGTGCGATCCACACCTGTACGACCTGATGCTGCGCTCAACCGACGACGAAGAGGGCGCAGCCCGCGTAATTCTCTATGCCATGACGGGCGCGGCGGCGGAGCGACCAGAGTCGAGCGCAGTGCAGGTGGGTTGCGCTGGGTGATTTGCCGTATGCCTGGAGGTGTGCGGGCTTTGGAGAATGCGGAAAGATTTATTGAGTTGAGTAAGAACCCCGAAAAACTACACCACAGGGGTTCAAACCCCTCCTAATTGAAGCTCATTTCGGCACGACTGAAGTCATGCCCTGACACTTCTTGCCCATTAGCAGGGATTTTCCGCAGCTTCTCCTGACCGGCTGTGATGGTCAGCCCCGAATCAGCCGAAGCGGGCGCGCTTCACGGTCTGGCGGAAGTCCTCGCCGATTATCTCCACTCGAATGCACATTTCCGCGAGGCGCGACCTCATGCGGTCGCCAATGCGATCGCCGAGGGTGTCTTCGCCTTTCGCAGGCTTTTTCCCATCGGGATCCTGTTTGAAACCTGCGCCTGCCGGCAAATCAGGATAGTTGGTGGTGATGATGGTGGTCTGGCGATTGTTATAGCGCGTGTTCAGGATAAGCGCGACCGTGTCCCATACCCACTCGTTCGGCTTTTGCGCGCCCAGATCGTCGAGCACCAGAACGTCTGTGGCGAAGACCGGCTTGAGCAGTTCAAGCTCAGTGGTGTTTACCTGTGGGTTGTAGCTGTTCTGAATGTTCTTGAGCAGTTCACGGTAGTCGCAGAAGAGCCCGCGCACTCCGCGCTCGCGCACCAGCCGCTGCAGCACGCCCACCGCCAGATGCGTTTTGCCAAGACCCACTGAGCCAACGAACAACAGCCCCTTGCCTCCGGTATCGACAGGATATTCATCTACAAAACGCCGCGAGGTCATTAGAGCTTTGCTGACGGTCCCGTCCGCGCCACGGTACGACGGCTCAAATGAGTCGAGAGTACAAAAGCGGTAGCGCTCAGGGATGCGCGCCGCTGCCAGCCGCCGCTCCTCGCGTTCCATTTGCTGGCACTCGCAGGCGCGCGAAACCCAGCGGCCGGCCTCGTCAACCACGCGGACCAGTCCCACGCCGTCGCAGATAGGGCATTCACTCATCACCTTCAAGCGTAGCCGATGCGGGAGAACGACGCCGCGGTGGAAAAACGGGGAACGAGGGAGCAAGGGAGCGAGGGAGGCGTAGATAGGAAGAGGAGTTTGGAGAGAACGGCTTTCAAGTTTAAAACTATGACCATTTAGTGATCGTGATGGGTACCTAACGCGTAAATGTCACGAACTATATACGACTTTAGTGGGAATTCAGAAGAACATCCGCTGATTTCGGTTGCAAACCTTCCGCTCGTTGACCTATTGTTGGCGACCATAATCTTCTTTCACTTATGGAGAAGCGGCTGTGCATTGCACAGCCAAAGGGGACGTGATGCTCGTGAAGAGACTTGGACTGGTAGTTTTGGCGTTGTTTGTGTTGCCTTTGGTAAACGGATGCGGCGGAAAATCGAAGCCGATCAGCGTTGCAGTTACCGCATCGGCCTCGACCGTTGATGGCGCCGATTCGGTTACTTTGAGCGCAACAGTAACCAACGATAAAAACTCCGATGGTGTTACCTGGTCAGTGAGCGGACCTGGGTCACTATCCAGCCAGTCTGCGACCTCAGTGACCTACACTGCCCCGGCCGCTACAAGCTCATCTCAGTCGGCAACCATCACAGCCACCTCGGTAGCAAACACAGCAGAGACAACCACAGCCACGATCACGGTGGCTGCGCAGCCCGCAGTTACAACCACTGCCGCGGGCTTGGCGGCCGCAGTGGGCACGAGCTATACCGTTCAGTTGGCGGGCAGCGGCGGAATCGCGCCGTACACCTGGGCCGTAACCAGCGGTTCCCTTCCTCCGTGTGTGACCATGACCACCGGCGGACTCATCACCGGAACTGTGACCGCAAGTTGCGCGGGGACCTACAGCGTCACGCTTACGATGACAGATTCAGGCACGCCCACTGCGCTCACAGCCACGACCACGGTGTCTATCGTGATCGCGGCTGCACCAGCAATCACTTTCAGCGGTGCGATGCCAGCAACAGCCACTTTCGGAATTGCATACACTGGCAGCGCGGCGGCCACCGGCGGATCGGGAACGCTGACTTATTCGGTTTCAGGAGGGGCGTTGCCAGGCGGTCTGACGTTGAATGCGAGCACTGCCGCTGTGACGGGAACGCCGACTGTAGGCGGAACGTTCAAATTTACAGTCAAGGCTGCTGACGCGTTTGGCGACTCGGCTACGCAGAGCTATCAGGTCGTAGTCGGGTACGCGGCGGTGACGGTTACAGCCGCTACATTGCCGACGGGCTACGTTGGATCGGCCTATGCGTCAACAACGCTGGCGGCAACAGGTGGGTCGGGCACAGGATACAGCTTTGCACTCGCCACCGGTTCAGTACTGCCTGCAGGCCTGAACCTGTCGGCGGCCGGCGTCATCACAGGCAAACCCACCGCGGCGGGCACAATCACCTTCACCGTCAAGGTCACCGATTCCGCCTCAAATACCGGCACCGGGTCGTTCTCCATTACAGTCGACGCTGCAGTAAGCATCACCACCGGGCTCACGCTCCCCACGGGCTACGTTGGAGGCAATTATTCGCAGACCCTTGGTGCCACGGGCGGATCAGGCACGGGATACACATGGGCAATAAGCGGCGGCTCCACGCTGCCCGCTGGCCTTACCCTCTCAACAGCAGGGATGCTCAGCGGTAAGCCCACCAATGCGGGTACTCCATCCTTTGGCATCACCGTCACGGATTCAGCGCAGAACACCGCCAGCGCGACCTTCACCATGACTATCGCGGCCGGTGTTACCATCACCACCGCAACCACGTTGCCAGGCGGCTATCAGGGCGCGGCGTATCCCGGAGCCACACTTGCGGCCACCGGTGGTATAGGCTCCGGATACACATGGACCTGGGCGGCAGCCGGCGGCTCGGCACTTCCGACTGGCCTTGGCCTCTCAACCGGGGGAGCCATTTCTGGAACTCCCACAGCCTCCGGCACATTCAGCGTCGTCATCACTGTGACGGATTCAGCTCAGAATACGGCCTCGGCCACCTTCTCACTCACAATCGAAGCCACGGTGACGGTCACTACCGTCAGCCCCATGAAGTCCGGCACGATCAACGCCGCCTACTCGCAATCGCTCGCGGCATCTGGCGGTTCCGGCACCGGTTACACATGGACAACTAATACTGCGGGAACAACAGCCCTAGCAGCCATCAACCTTACCCTTAGCCCCGCCGGACTCGTTGCCGGGACGCCGTTGTCCACTGGAAGCGCCACCTTCACGGTCACGGTAACCGACTCGCAAAGCCACACCGGAACGGCCACTCTCTCAGTGACTGTCTACGCAAAGCTGACCGTAACAACTACCATCTTGCGAACCGCCAACGTTGGTTCAAACTACTCCCAAACCGTGGAGGCAGCTGGTGGCACCGGCACTGGATATACCTGGACTGCTACATCAAGCAACCTTGCCTCCTATGGCCTCAGCCTCTCCACGGCCGGAGTTATCTCGGGGACTCCTACCACAGCCGGTTCCGCCAGCTTCACCGCCAATGTGACGGATTCGGGCAGTAATACCGCGTATGCTCCATTCACAATCACCATCTACAGCGCTTTGTCTCTGCCTGCTCCCGATCCCGGTTCGCTTCCCGGAACAGCCACCACGGGCGTTGCCTACTCCGGCTCAATCGCTGGATCAGGTGGCAGCGGGAATCTCTGCTACACGGTCACGGGCCTGCCTTCCGACAGTTTGAGTTCACCAGCGCCAAACTCACCCTGCGGCTACGTCGCCAGTTCCGTACCCATCTCCGGCACTCCGGGAACGGCCCAAACAGTGACCTTCACCGTAAAGCTGACTGACACGACCACTAACGACAGCATCACGCAGTCCGGGTACAGCATCGTTGTCAGCAATCCGGCCCCACTTACGCTGCCCTCGCCAAACCCAGGTTCGCTGCCCTCGGCCACCATCAACCAAAGCTACAGCGGCCAAATCAACTCAGCAGGCGGTGTGGGGCCAACTTACACCTGGACCGTAAACAGCGTCGTAATCCCGACCAATGGGACATTGGTCGCCGAGACGGACGGTATCAGCGTCTCAAGCACCGGTGGCCCAACTCTGTTAGTAACTGGAACACCTACCTCTACCGGTTCCGTTCCGCTCAGCGTTTCGGTGACTGACAGCGCGAGCCACACTGCGGGTCCTGATGCTTATAGCGTCGCGGTCAACAGTCTCTCGCAGGTGAACGGCCAGATCTTCCTCAACGGCGGTTGCTCCGGCCCAGGGAATTATCCTGCGATGACGGTCAGCATCAACACCACCCCGGTTCAGACCACAACTTCTGACGTCAATGGAAACTACTCTTTCGGAAGTGTCCCTAACGGAACCTACACCATCACTCCTTCCATCACTGGCGCGGAGTCAGTTTTCTTCCCCGCTTCTTACACCGGCGTGGTTGTGAATAACAACACGGTCAGCGGAAAGAACTTCAGCGCCACGCTTGGTTACACGATTTCCGGCGCGGTAACTTATGCCGGAGCGAGCACAGGGAGGATTTATCTGTACCTGAACAGCAACTGCGGCGGTGGCGGCGGCGTGGGCACCAGCATTGCGGCTCCAGGCTCATTCACAATTCGGGGCGTTCCCCCAGGTGGCTACACCCTCCAGGCATCGATGGATATCATCGGCCAGGGCGGATCGAACGCTATTGACCCGAGCGGCAGCGCCGCTACAACGGTTACGAACGCCAATATAACCGGCGCGGACATAACCATGACCGATCCCACGCTGGCGGTCCCCACCTCCGGCCCGTCAATGAATACCATCGTGCCCAATGCCCAGGGTGTGGACATCAACTACAACCCCATCCGAAACTCCAATGGGATAGAGGATGTCTCCTCTTACACCGTCGAATGGAGCACAAGTTCAACATTCACAAGCCCGTCATCCTACAGCTTTGTTGCCATTGGAAAGAGCTCCGACGTCTGGATTCTCAACAATGGACTCGCCAACATGACCGGTACTTTAACCAGCGGCACAGCCTATTACTTCCGCGCACGCGGCGAAGTACCGGCGGGCCACGGAGCATGGGCGGTTTACGGCGGTGGCAGCCCCACAGCCATCACCATCGGCGCCCCGTCAGGCGCCGGATTCAACACGGTCACCGGTTCGGTTAGCATCCCATCCAGCATTACGCCGACCGGTCCTCTGTATGTCGGCTTCTACAATCAAAGCAACGGCGCAGTGTACGGCGTGAAAATTGCCACCCCGTCGAATTCCACACCGAATGCCTTCACCGTCTCTGTTCCCACCGATAGCAATCCCGATTACTTCTTCTTTGGGATCCTCGATCAGAACAACGACGGCTTGATCGACGCAGGAGACGTGAGCAACACAGACAGTGGAGGTTCCAGCGGTATCGCGATCACCGGAAACCTCACCAATCAGGACCTGACGTTGCCCTCGGCAGGCAGCACTCTCGCGGTCACAACGCAATTCCAGCAAATTACGTGCTCGGGCTGCGGGAACACTTTCACCCAATACAACATTTCGTTCGATCTGCGGAAAGCTGACAAGCTTCCGGTCGCAGCGACCCTCACCTCGGGACCCAACATCATTAAGCCCGTGGACCTCGGCCTTTGCAACTCATGTGGGACTCCGCAGTTCCAGTACTACTTCAACATTGGAAGCGCATTACCCACC